>ERZ837380.2262-NODE-2262-length-20939-cov-11.897817_pt1 | contig 20939 bp, 17 predicted proteins | sample MGYA00519685_ERZ837380 | MGnify/ENA primary metagenome ERZ837380 (study PRJEB31850, sample SAMEA3708817) | human gut metagenome | biome: human gut; feature: human-associated habitat; material: faeces | place: China | collected 2014 ...
TTACCACTCCATGTAAGACTGAAAGAGTGGCGAAAGTTATTTTGACAGATAATGATAAGATATAGATAAATCAGTTCTTTTTTATTTGTGGCTTATGTATCCAACCCAAATCTGTATTGCACCCTTGATTCAAGACAGTTTTTCTAATTTAATTAAGGACTTGTCATTCAGAATCTAGTGCGCAGGAAAGGTCCGGAAGCTTGCTTTACCAATTTAATTCCCAATGGCGGAGCGAAGATCATTTCCTCGCTGATGCGGTGGGTTTGTTCGAGAGTTTTTGGATAACCATGCAGTTCACGGAAATCCTTTGGCGACAGGAAACCTAATGCCGAGTGAGGATGATGCCTGTTATAAAGATCCTGTACTTTTCCTAATGATTTCATTGCGGTATGAGCTCTTGTTAAATCAATGAAAGGCAGATAGTCCCGTTTCAGGATTTTGACAAAAGCCTCTGCTATGCCGTTGCTTTGCGGGCTGCAGACCGGAGTTTTGCAATCAATCAGCCCCAGTCTGCAAATGAGGACCTGAGTCGATATGGATGTGCGGGCTGCCCCGTTATCTGTCAAAAATTGCGCAGGGACGTGATTTCCTGAAAGTTTTACAAATCTTCCTTTTCTGGCGATAATCAAGGCGTCCCGTACCACCGCAGGTCAATCCCTGGCCTGATTTTGCGATAAGAGAAAGACACTCCCTGTCACAGCAATCAATTACGAATGTGGCGGTGACGATCTAACCATTCAGGCATCTGAATTCGAGACCATCTGAGCACCAGCGGCGATCGGGTTCAGTGACAGCAACATGTCTCCGGTGATCGGAGGAAAAGCCATGCAGCGTTAATTTCTGAGGCAAAGTCAGATTAAATTGATTAAATTGATGGACTATCCGGAAGTTTCGTTTATGGTTTCTGCGCCTCTGGGCTATGACCGCGCTAATTCAGCGGTACCCAAACGAAGGAAATACCTTCAGCACTCCCATTACTTCAGAAAGAATGGATTGGTCAGACTCTGCCGAGTCCGTCCTGTTGGCTTTCATCCTCTTGTCAATCCAGTTTTCTTTCCGGTGAAGCTTGATCTCAAGATTTGAGCGCGCCAAACCAAGCTCCCTGGAAACCGCCTTGATCGGGTGCCCTTCTTGTATCAGGCTCAGCGCGCATTGAACTTTTTTCCTGACATCATCTCCACTGCTTCCTCGAGGAGCTCGTTATCAGAAACAGCTCTCCCAAGCAGTTTTTGCAGGCGCTAGATTTCATCCAGCGCCTGCGCATACTGAGTGGCTGGGACAGTTTTCTTACCTGCGCTGTGCCCTGACGTCAGTAACCCTTTCTTCGCCTTTGATCTCCAGGCAAAAAGCATCGCTGGGGATATGCCGTACTGCCGCGCTACAGAGGAAACTGTATTTCCTTCCTGATAGGTCAGCCCGATAATCGACAGTTTCTGCTCAGCTGTCCAGCGCTTCCTGGTTTCTCTGACGACAACCACTGGAGACGAATCTTCTGACACCGCGTCATCAGGATCATCAAGATGCGGAAAAACTTCGGGCACGAATTTCTCAGCCTCAATCTCGGAAGTCTCCGAATAAGAACTAGTCGTACGACTAGTCGCAGGACTAGTTCTTAAAGTTCCCTCTTTTTTCTTGATCGTCATAGCTTTCTCCCTAAAGAAATTTTAGGTTAGAGAAAGTGTCCTGTGATCAATGGGGCCGATACAGTGGGTCGGTTCATACTGGGTCAACCCTCTTATCCATTGAAATTTCTCCTCCATAAACAGAATTACATTGGCAAAGCATACCTCTGGATTTTCTAACATCCTGTTTAAATGTTAGAACATCTTAAATAATAATGACTGTCATTAATCAATGGAAAGGCGACATATAGTCAACACTTCAGAGTGTTTAATTTTCATCTATAGATATAGGTGAGCAACCAATTATATATAAATTTTATTTTTTAAACTAATAAATTTTAAATTAATGAAATTTATTGATATTTTCTTCAGATATAGGTAAAGCAACGGTCCCACAATACCAATCAAAGTATAAAATATAAATCCTTGACTCTTTCCTAAAGGTAAATAGTAATACCAAATATTATGAGTAAATTCTGCGTAATTAAAATTCATAGAGAATTTCAAAGCCAGTAAAGCGAAAAATCCTTTGAGGCAAAAAATCGCCAAAAGGTGATGCGTCATAATTGCCCACGTATTTCCACCTATGGCGTTTATTATTTTACTATCTTTAAGAACAGGGGTAACCACAGTGCAAACTCGTAACCAAAATAAAATACCAATAAATTCAACAATAAAAGGTAAAACTGCTGCACCATGAAAGCCTGACATCCAAGCTATATCATTTCCAAAAGGCCCACCAACTTTAATAATAACCATGTACTGAAATAAGAATAATAACAAAAAATAAAAAACATTAGGGATTGAATCAAAGAAATGATATTTACGGTACATAAGACCAAGGCCAAACATCGGCATCAAGAACATTGTCCGGGTTAATAGCAAACACCAACCTTGGTTATATCCATGTTTTGCAAGAGAGACGCTCAGGAGGCCTAGCCCTATGTACAATATAAAAACAAAAATTGTTTTATTTTTTATGAACCCGATACCCCTAAAAATAATATTGTTAAATATTATTAATACAAACAGCGGTATAACAAACCAAGTTCCCAGATTATACATAAACTGATGACCACTAAACAAAGGAGCCGTCAAGAATAAGTTATCTATTGTTAACCCCCCACCAATTTCCATACCGAAATTTTTACTAATATATACAAATACACCATAAAATATATTACACATATAGTACGGAATTAATAGATGCTTAATTTTTTTCCAAAGATAAGAAAGTTGCTGTTGAGATTCACTTTCTTTATAAAAATATCCAGAACCGAAAGCAAAAATACCCAAATGGAATGCATAGGGAGTAAACCAATCGAATAAAATATTAACTCCTCCATTTCCACTGTGCCCAGCAACTACAAGAATAATACCGACCGCATAGAAAATTCGGAATCGATAGTCGATTATCTTCTTCTGTGGGGCTTGTCCTAATACCTCTTTTTCTTTTATAAAGTATTGATTTTCGCCATGAACTTTGTGCCCCATGTGATATCCTTTAGTTACTTTGTTTATTTTTTATTAAACATAGGTTAGAATTGTGAAATAGGCTCCTCAATTAGAGAGGAATTCACGATACTTTATAGAAACTACTTATTTTAAGTAATTATTATATTGGTGTTATCAAACGCTATGAAATCTGTACTCCTTGAAATCTGATTTTTTTGCGTCTGCTGCCCTTATCAAAAATCCTGTACTAAATTTTTTAATTCGTGGTAGTTATCTGTCAAAATATCTTTCTCCCCTCCTCCAGTCTTGCATAGAGTGGTAAAACATGCGATATCACAGGAATTCATAGGCCACCCTTGTGGTCAGCATCGCCAAAGTTTTCCTGCGCGAGACTGACTTCGCTTAATTATGCCGTAAACATAACTATCTCGCCTCCAACGTGGATGCCGAACCGAATGGCTCAGCTAGCCCCCGGATGCCGTAGACAAATAGCAGATTAATGACCAGGCACTTGCTATTACTGAACTCAACTCGGAAAACTTCTGCAGAATAGTGAAATATAGCGATAAGACAATGTATTATGCCACTACGATTCTGATACTGTCAAAAACGCGACGTGATTTGGGAGGCAAAAGGAGCTGCTCAGTGCCCATGATCGCTGGACAATTATTTCACGGCCGACTTCGGTCAATCGTAAGGTGTGTCGCAGAGGCAATCGTGTGAAACAATTGAAATTACTCTGCGTACATTGGAAAACTTGCGGCATGTCCCTGATGGTGATGGACGGCACTACCGCTGCATCTTTACGAGCTCTCGGCAATTCCCTATGGATTCGTGAGAGCTGAACGTCGTGCACTTCTGCCGGACGGATGAACGGAATCTGAGTCAGACGTTGGCCTTCTACAAGCTTCTAGATGAAAGCAAGTACTCGAGTTCTCTCTACGCTTTACTGCCATTTCATAGCACGTGGATTGGGCGCACTCCTATCAGAGAAGCCCATCACCGCGACAGATCAACCGCTTACAGTGCGTAGAAAACCAATGATGTATGAACCTGAACTATCATCTATCTGCACTCCAACATTTACACAGGCAGGTTCTACTACACATATGTTATTGTCGACGTCTATAGTCGCATGGTCATGAGCGCTTGGGCATTCGAGGCCAGCAATGCCGACTTTACCGTTTGCTTTCTCGGGGATGCCTTCAGAAAATATGGAATCAAGCCCAGACAGACATCTTGTCGTGCACTCAAACTATGGCGCGAGCATGGAAACCGCGCCCACTATGGTCTTATTCGAAAAAATAAGGAATTAACTTTTCGCACAGTTACCGGCTAATCGGCAAAAACACCCCATATTCTGAGTCCTTCGTCCGCACGCCTAAGTACAGCGATAATTGCCTGTATCGCCGTGACAGCTTTGACAACAAAGCTATATATAGGTTCAGGACCTTGTAGAACACTACAACGATCATCACAACAGGCTTCGTGTCATCCGAATAGTTACACCAGTGCAGTCGGTACCGCGTTGCACTGCATGCCGATCGCAAGGCTATGGCTCGCCGCAGAAAATGGACAGCCGGTAGAAAAGCGCATACCAAAGGCTACCTAAACAAATATTGCAACCTACTTTTTACGATAATTTCGGCGAAAGATTATTTGACATTAGCGGCATTCTACAAGAGATGCTCCCCGCTGGGCGCATACAAAAAGCCCCGAAACTCATTTGAGCATCGGGGCTTTTTACAACTGGCGGAAGGGGAGGGATTCGAACCCTCGATAGGGCCAGGCCCTATGCCGCCTTTCCAGGGCGGTACATTCAACCACTCTGCCACCCTTCCAGGATGGGTTCCACTAAGGCTTTCATGCCCGTCCCGAATAAAGGTTTACGTCTTCAGGACAACCAGCGTTACCGGCTAGCGAGACTTGAAATTATACGGATGCATATCACATTGTCAAGGCATAGCCACAACATTTTTTCTGATTGCTGCCATAAGGGCCTCTGTCACCGTCCCAAAGTCATCCTTTTTCATCCTGTCATGCGTTCTTCTTTTCTTCTAAAATACTGTCCCCTACGACAAAAAGAGACGCCGAAAACGTCTCTATTCATAAACTCTGTTTCTCTAGAGGTACTTGTTTCATGGCACATGTTGTCTGTGATGGCTGCGTTAACTGCAAGCACACTGATTGCGTGGACGTCTGCCCGGTAGACGCTTTCCGCGAAGGTCCCAACTTCCTCGTGATCGATCCTGATGAATGCATCGACTGCGCGGTCTGCATTCCGGAGTGCCCGGAAGCCGCGATTTTCGCGGAGGAAGATGTTCCTGAAGATCAGCAGGAATATATCCAGATCAACGCGGAGCTTTCCAAGCAGTGGCCTTCCATCACCCGCAAGAAGCCCGCTCCTGATGACTGGGAGAAATGGTCTGGCGTGCCGAATAAGCTTCAGTACCTGAAGAGGTAAGCGAACGGTGGCTGATAAGACTCAGAGCCTCGCAGACCGCATAAACGACGCGCTGCCGCAGACCTTCTGCCGGCAGTGCGGCTTTGCGGGCTGTCGTGAGTACGCCGAAGCGGTTGCTGCCGGCCTTGCTCCCATTAACCGCTGTCCCCCAGGCGGCGATGAGGGCATTCATGCGCTTTCTCTTATCACGCATCAGCCCTACCTTCCTCTTGACCCTGAGTACGGTCGGGAACTTCCTTTTGCTGTCGCCCGGATCCGCGGTGACGAATGCATTGGCTGCGGCCGCTGTCGCAAGGTCTGTCCGGTAGACGCGATCACAGGCGGTCCCAAGCGTCTTCACGCTGTGATTGAGGATGCCTGCACCGGCTGCTCGCTCTGCCAGGCCGCGTGTCCGATTGCCTGTATCAGCATGGTGGAAACCGGGGCCGAGTGGACGCCCGAAAAGGCGTCTGCCGCCTCAAACCGTCATCAGGCCCGCAAGTCCCGCCTTGAGAGAGAATCCCTGGAACAGGAAGCCCGCTACGCGGCTCTGGGTCAGGGGGATCTCGCCCGCAAGAAGGCGGCTATCGAAGCCATCCTCGCGCTTGCCGCCAAAAAATAAGTTTCATCCAAATTCGGGAGGTGCTTTCACGTGAATTCAGCCGATATCCGGGAAATTTTCAGGCGCCTCGCCGAACTTCGTCCTGATCCCAAAAGCGAACTGAACTACCGGACGCCTTTTGAGCTCCTCGTTGCCGTTGTGCTTTCCGCGCAGGCGACCGATAAGAGCGTGAATGAGGCCACCAAAGTTCTTTACGCTCACGCAAACACCCCTGAGGCGATTCTCGCGCTCGGAGAAGAGGGACTCATCCCTTATATCAACAGGATCGGTCTCTACCGGAACAAAGCAAAACACGTGATCGGGCTCTGCTCCGAGCTGATCAAGCGCTTCAACGGCGAAGTTCCGGAAGACTTTGATGCGCTCTGCTCCCTTCCTGGTGTCGGGCACAAGACAGCAAACGTTGTTCTTAACGTCGCGTTCGGTCATCCCACAGTTGCTGTAGATACCCACATCTTCCGTGTCGCGAACCGGACCGGCATCGCCCCCGGGAAAACACCGGACGAAGTATCAGAAGCTATCGTCCGCGTCTGCCCGAAGGAATATCTCCATAACGCGCACCACTGGCTCCTTCTTCACGGCCGCTACTGCTGCACCGCGAGAAACCCGAAATGCTGGGAATGCCCGATCCGGGATCTCTGCGAATTTGACGAAAAGACACCTGCGCCGGAGGAAAAACCGATTCCTCATATCCTTCCCAAAAAAGAAGGCCGGAAACCGCGCGCCGCTTCCGCTTCCCGGAAGAAAAAGTCATCCTGACGCTTTTCCTCCATCACTCCAGGCCGGTTGCAGTTTCCGCTTTCTCTCAGCTCCGCTAACATAGATAGATTACGTTTTGAAATTTCCTCTCGGAATTTCGACGCGGTTTATTAGCGGCTAAAGAAAAAAGAGACAGCATATATGGAAGGAACGAAGCACCTCACGCCCAGGTATTCCCAGATGGCCCTTGGCCTTGCGGACGACATCCTGGGACCGATTCTCGCTGACGGCTCAAAACCGGATTTTATTTCGTTCGGCGGCGGTCTTCCCTGCCCAGAAGGTTTCCCTGTTGAAGCGCTGCGGGAAGCCTCCGACTGGTGCCTGAAGACCTACCCGAGCCGGTCTCTGCAGTATTCGGGACCGGAAGGAGAACCGGAACTCCGTGAGCAGATCGCCGCTTACGAAACTTCCCGCGGGAATCCGACGTCGCCTGACGAAATTCTTGTCACGTCAGGCAGTCAGCAGGCGCTTGATCTCTGCGGCCGGGTTTTCTGTGACCCGGGTTCAAAGATTCTGATTCAGCGTCCTTCCTATATTGGCGCCCTGGAAGCTTTCAACCTCTCTCAGCCGACGTACGTTGAAATGCCGTCTGATGCTGAAGGCGCGGCTCCGGCTGAAATCGGGGAAGAAGCGCGCGGTGTCCGGTTTGCCTATACGCTCGCCACTTACTGCAATCCGACCGGACAGACGATGAGCGCTGAGCGCCGGAAGCAGCTGATTGAAAAAGCCGAGCAGTACGATTTCTGGATCGTTGAAGACGATCCTTATGGCGAACTCTGGTACGAAAAGAAGCCTCCGATCTCCATCCGGAATCTGGCGCCGCACCGCACGATCCGCCTCTGCTCCTTCTCGAAGATCCTCGCCCCGGGTCTTCGCCTTGGCTACATCATCGCGCCGCGTGACGTGATTCAGATGTTCTCGAAGATCCAGAGCTACGCTGTCCTCTCCACTCCCTGCATCAATCAGCTCGTCGCTGCCCGAGTGCTCGCAAGCGGCCTTCTGAAGACGCATCTCCCGGAAGTCCGCGCGATCTACCGCGAGCATTCGTTCGATATGCAGCAGGCGCTTTCTGAATTCATGCCGAAAGACCCCGGCATCAGCTGGACCAGGCCAGAGGGCGGCATGTTTATCTGGCTTACGCTTCCGAAGCCGATTGACACGTTTGCCATGCTTCCGAAGGCGCTCCGGATGAAGCTTCTCTATGTGCCGGGATTCGCGTTCTACCCGAACTCCCCTGAGCAGAACCATATCCGACTTTCCTTTGTGACTGTTCCGAAGGAAAAGACGATTGAAGGTGTTCAGCGTCTCGCGGCTCTCGTGTCGGACGAACTCCGACGCCTCTGATCCCTCAAAGCAAAAAGGAACACCACGCCATGGCTCTGCCAAAAATTGAAATTCTGACGACAGGCGGCACGATTGCAGGAAAGGGAGAGAGTGAAACCGGCTCTTCTTACCACGCGGGAGAAGTTCCTGGAGACGAACTTGTCCGCTCAGTCCCTGGGCTCAGCCGGGTTGCTGATATTACAGTGCGGGAAATCGCCTCCATCCCTTCTCAGGACATGACAGAAGGCGTGTGGCTCGCCCTTCTCTCCGCGATCCGTGAGGACGCGGAGAAGTTTGACGGGTTCGTCATCACGCACGGCACTGACACCATGGAAGAAACCGCTTTCTTCCTTAGCCTCACCGTGCCGGCAGGAAAATCCGTTGTGATCACGGGAGCCATGCTCCCCTCCACCGCTCTTTCTTCTGACGGTCCTAAAAACCTCTATAACGCGGTTTCTGCCGCCGCGGCTCCCAAATCGTCTCGCTATGGTGTCATAGCCGCGATGAACGGAGAACTCTTCGCCGCCCGGGGGCTCTTCAAATCAAAGACGGTGGCGCTTGACACATTCAGTACCCGTTTCGGAGGTCCGATTGGCTGGACGCAGGGCGGTGTCACGCACTTCAGCGTGAGTCCCGCGCCTGAACGATCCCTTCCCTCTTTCCGGGACCTCGGGGCAATCCGCGAGAGTTCGCTTCCCAAAATCGCCTGCATCGCGGTCTGGGCTGGTTCTGACGGCGTTGCCGCATCCGCCTACATGGATGCCGGCTATCAGGGACTCGTCATTGAAGGTTTCGGTGACGGCAATATCCCCGGAGGTCTCCTCCCCACGCTGCGGCTTGCCGCGGAATCGGGGCTTGCTGTCGTACGGTCCAGCCGCTGTGCTTACGGCCCCGTGCTGGAAGCAGGAGAAATTAACGACGCTGAAAACGGATTTGTCTGCGGCGGAGCGCTTTCTGCCGCTCAGTGCCGTATTCTTCTGCAGCTCGCTCTCCTTAAGAACCCGAGAGCCAAGCGAACAGACCTCCAGAAACTCTTTTCCCAGTTTTAACCGACGCGAGACTATTCTCCATGCCGATACCCAGTGAATTCACCCCCATTCTGCAGTCACTCCCCCTTGTCTCATCCGAGTGGGATGAAGAGAACCGCACCCTGGTTCTCACGACCGGACTTCGCTATCCTGGCACCGAAGAGTCTGTGATGATCTTTGTGACAGAAGACGCTTCTATCGGCGGCTGGCAGGTGGATGACGGGGGATCAGCCGCGCTGCTCCTTTCTGACGCCGGTATCGCTCCGAACGCTCCCGGCATCACTGCGTATCTCAAGACCGCCTACGAAGAAAATGTTCTCATGATGGATGCGGGGCATAACTTCGGTATTCCGGTGTCGGATGCGGATGACCTCCTCGAGTCAGCGCTTGAAGTCGCGTCAGGCTCCCTGATGCTTTACGCCGTCGGCCGCTTTGGAGCCGCCTCTGAGTAATTGACCTCGCGATGTCTGAGTCTCTCGAATCCGCTTATCGGGGGCGCTTCGCGCCTTCCCCCACAGGGCTCCTTCACGCGGGGAGCCTCCTCGCCGCTCTTGCCTCGTGGCTTGACGCCCGGGCGCATGACGGCACCTGGCTGATCCGGATTGAGGATATCGATCCCCCGCGGGATATTCCCGGTGCCGGTGAGAAGATTATTGAGACACTCAGCCGCTTCGGTTTTGAGTCCGATGAACCGGTGCTGTGGCAGCATGACAGGCTTGACGCCTATCGGGAAACCGCCGCCCGGCTGGTTTCTGAAGGAAAGGCGTTTGGCTGCGCCTGCTCGCGGCACGATATCGCGGAGTGGCATCGGATCCACGGGGGCGATCCTTCGGTCTACCCGGGGATCTGCCGAAACGGCACCGGAGGTCGTAAACCCCGGGCCATCCGCTTCCGGGTTGATTCGGAGCCAGTCTCTTTTACGGACCGGCGTCTCGGGACGCTCACCCAGAATCTCGAAAAAGAGCTTGGCGACTTCGTGATCTGGCGAGCTGACAGTCTCCCCGCCTATCAGCTCGCGGTCGTCATGGATGACGGTCTGCAGGGCGTGACAGATATTGTCCGGGGTGAAGACCTCTATGGGAACACACCGCGTCAGATCGCCCTTCAGAGAGCTCTGGGACTCCCGACTCCGCGTTACCTCCACCTTCCGCTTGTGCTGAACGACCGGGGTGAGAAGCTCTCCAAACAGGGAGGGGCGACACCGGTGGATCCGGAGTCGCCCCTCATTGAACTTGAACGCGCCTGGCGGTCTCTGGGTTTCCGACCGCTCGGAGCGGATTCTGTTCCCGCTTTCCTTCGCGCCGCGCTTCCGCTCTGGCGCGAAGGCTGGGGAAACCGTTAGTCGTTCTTCCGGTTTTCTTCAGGAAGCCGCACTTCAACCGTTGTGCCCTTGCCGGGTTCGGAATCGATCACGAGTTCCGCCCCGATCTTCTTCGCGCGCTCTTCCATGATGGAAAGACCCACGTGACGGGCTTTCCGTTCCTCAGCGAGTTTCCGGTCAATACCGACGCCGTTATCCCGCACGCTTGCCACAAAGTCGCGGTTATTCATGATCCGCACTTCAACCTGAGAGGCTTTGGCGTGCTTCCGGATGTTGGAAAGCGCTTCCTGAATAATGAACGTCACCTGAAGCTTCTGCTTCTCGGTGAGGTTCGGGCCGTTACCGGAGAACTGCACCTTGGCGCTGACACCTGACTGCGCCTCAAAGCGCCGGGTCACGGTGAGCAGCGCGGTCTTGAAGTCTTCCTTATGAATCTTCTCGCGGAAATTGAGGAGCAGCTCGCGGACGTTCTCGTAACTCTCCTGGACACCCGCCTTGATCTGCTTCACGGTCTCATCCACCATCTGCTTATCGTTCCCCGCGAGCGCTGACTCAAGGAGCTGCACCTGCATGTTGAGGAAGGAAAGTGTCTGAGCGATCGAGTCGTGCAGACCCTGCGCCATGAAGGTGCGCTCCTGAACCACAGCAAACTGCCGCTCGCGTTCGTTCAGCCGATGGTTATCAATCGCGATGCCGAGATGCGTGCCGAAGGACTCGAGCTGCCGGAAGGCGGGCGACGCAATATCGCGGTTATCGCGGAAGAACACCTCAAACGTCCCGAGGCTTGTCTGGCCATTCCGGATATGGAATCCGTAAGACACCTGGAACCCCTCTTTCACGAGTTCCTTCGCGGTGTCACGCGTTCCCTTCAGCAGATCAAAGCGTGTGGGAAGCGGCTTCTGATACGCACGGTAAATCGGCGCGTCCGTGTCGCTCTCGCGGGATGACAGTTCAAGGAACCGCCCGGAGAGTCCGGACGAGGCCACAATGGAAAGCTTTCCGCTCTCATCCACCAGGCGCACCGCGCAGGCGTCGCTCCCGGTGTAGCTCCGGATCCGGTCGATAAAGCCCTCATTCATATCTTCGATTGACACGGCCTGCGAGAGGAACGTCGTCATCTCGTAAAGCTGCGAGAGGTTCGTGTTCTTTTCCTGCACTGAAGCGGTCTTCTCCGCGACCTTCGCTTCCAGATTGTCGTAGAGATCCTCAAGCCTCGACGCCATGCGGTTGAAGCCCTCCCCGATGCGGCCGAATTCATCATTCGTTCCGACATTCACCCGGGCGGAAAGATCTCCCGCGCGCACCTTATCAATCACCTCTCCGAGCTTATTCACCGGGCGGATTACCCAGCGCTTGAGGAGGAAAAGAATCACGAAGAGGCTTCCAATAGCGAGCGCGATGATCAGCGTCTGCAGATACCGCATCTGCCAGAGATAGCGAACGCGGTAATCCTCAATCCTATCCTTCAGGTGGTTCAGAGCGCCGGTGTAGGAATTAAAGATCTCGGTGTCAATCGTCGCGCCGTTCTCCCGCTGCTGAAACAGCTGCGGACGCGCCTGCGTCTCCCAGACCTGGGTCGCCTTATTGATGGAGTCCTCGATATCCGGCGTATTCGGCACCTTGAAGGGCGACCAGAGATCGATATCGTGAAGCCCCTTGATCAGCGTGTTCGAAACCCGGATTTCCTCATCAAACATCTCCGGCGCGTAATTCGTGTTCGTGAAGACATTCGCGCGGTGAAAGTGGATCTTGATTTCGTTTACCTGGTTCAACGCAGCGGCGGACGACTCCGCGTTCCAGCTGAGCAGCATCGTATAGGCCACAACACCGACCACAAAAGAGACCCACGCCGCCGTGAGTGCGAGAAGCCTCATTGAGAGGCTGTGAAACTTCTGAACCTGCATAGGAAATATTTCCGGATTTTTGCTGCCTGAACCGGGCAGATAACTGTAGAAAAATTCGCTGAATACTATACAAAAGAAAAGCCGCACGGCGAATAATTATTTTTCCGCCGCACGGCTTCAAAGGGACTAGTCCCTCTCTCGTTCAGCTCAGAGGAGCCTTACATTCCCCTCTTCATCCTCAGGGGGCAGGTTTTCAACGGCAGGAGACGGATCCTTCCCCGCGGGCAGGGCCCGGAGCCCCGTTACCCGGATCAGGCGGGGCGAGACACCGCGTCCCTTTCTCGTCCGGTGCAGCGTGTATTCGGCAAGCTTCGCGCCGCTCACCGTTTCTTCACGCGGCTGCTTCGCGCGGCCCTCGCCGATCACTGCGACACCGGAGGCAGTAATCGGGATCGCCGCGACAATCTTCTCATCCGGTTCAAGCCCCATCAGAGAAACACCGAGACCGCCGGAAGGCAGCATCCGCATTTCGGAGATCGGGAAGACAAGGAGTCTGCCGTGCTCGGAAAGCACTGCGATAAATTCGTCCTCCGCCTTGATCGGCACGGGTTCAAGCGCCCGTCCTTCATCGACTCGGACAAAGGATTTGCCGCTCCGGACACGCGCCGGCATATCGCCGAGCTTCGAAATAAAGCCGTAGCCCTTCGTTCCCGCGAGGAACATCTTCTGATCGGCCGGACCGCAGAAGATACCGACAATCTCGGTTCCCGGCTCAAGATCAATAAAGCTCGTGAGCGGAAGCCCGTCGCCGCGTGACCCGGGTAGCGCCGAAACAGCGATCGAGTAGGAGCGCCCGGAACTCGAAATCAGAATGAGCGTCTCCGTGCTCCGGCATTCGATCGACCGTCCAGGTCCGTCACCGATCTTGTAATTCATGAGCGAAATATCATGCCCATGCCCGGACCTCGTTCGGATAAAGCCCTTCTCGGAGAAGACAATCGTGACCGGCTCATCGAGCACCTGAGGCGCGGCCTGAAGCGGAGCCGCCTCTTCGACAAGCGTCCGGCGGTCATCCCCATAGGTCTTCGCGTCAGACTCGATTTCGCGCGCCACCGCAGTGGCAAGACGCCGGTCAGACGAGAGAAGCCGCGTCAGGCTCTTCTCTTCATCCCGGCACGACTCAAGTTCAGACTTGATCTGAGCCTCAGACAGCCGGGAGAGCTGCCGCAGCTTGATTTCCAGAATGTCCTCAGCCTGACGCTCAGAGAGGCTGAAGCGTCGCATCAGTTCGGGCTTCGGCTCATCGCTCTCCCGGATCACCGCGATCACTTCATCCACGTGAAGCAGCGCGATGGCGCGGCCTTCGAGAATATGGATTCGGTCCTGCACCTTCGCAAGGCGCGCTTCCGTTCTGCGGCGGACCGTCGCAACTCGGAACGCCACCCACTCGGAAAGAATCTCAAGAAGCGGTTTCTGGCGGGGTTTCCCGTCACTCCCGATCATCACAAGATTCATCGGCGCGTTGCTCTCGAGACTCGTCTGCGAGAAGAGCGCTGCAATAAAGGCGTTCCGATCGACTTTCGACGTCTTCGGCTCAAAAACGAGCCGCACCGGCACGTTTTTATCCGACTCATCGCGGACGTGGGAAAGGAGCGCAAGCATCGCGCTCTTTGTCTGCTGCTGCTCCGGAGTCAGCGTCTTCTTCCCGGCCTTCGGGCGCGGGTTCGTGATCGTCTCGATTTCAGAAAGCACCTGTGCGGTCGAGGTCTGAGGCGGAAGCTCCGTCACAATGAGACGCCACTGGTTATGCGACATCTCCTCAAACTCATAGCGGGCGCGGACACGAAGCGTGCCGCGGCCGGTCCGGTACGTTTCCCGGATCACTGAGGGAGAAGAAATAATCTGGCCGCCGCCCGGATAGTCAGGCGCGGGGAGCACCGCGAGCACGTCATCCAGCGTCGCGTCAGGCTTCTCCAGAAGCAGCTCACAGGCCGCTGCCACTTCCCGGAGGTTATGCGGCGGAATCTCGGTTGCCATACCGACCGCGATGCCGCTTGCGCCATTCAGCAGCACAAACGGGAGCCGCGCCGGAAGTACCGCCGGCTCCTTGAACGCTCCGTCGTAATTCGGGATGAAGTCCACCGTGCCGAGATCGATTTCAGAAAGCAGCAGTTCGGAAATCTTCGTGAGGCGGGCTTCCGTGTAGCGCATGGCGGCCGGACCGTCACCATCTCGGCTTCCGAAGTTTCCGTGCCCGTCCACAAGCGGATACCGGAGGCTGAAAGGCTGCGCCATGCGGACCATGGCGTCGTACGCTGACTGATCGCCGTGCGGATGGAATTTACCGAGCACATCGCCGACCACACGGGCGGACTTCACATAATTCTTATCAGCGGAAAGATGGAGCTCCTTCGTCATATCGAAGAGGATTCGGCGCTGCACAGGCTTCTGCCCGTCGCAGACATTCGGGAGCGCTCGGTCAGTCACCACCGAAATGGCGTAATCGAGATACGCGCGGCTCGCGAACCGGGCGAGCGTCAGCTTCCCCTCGTCCTTTTCGTCCGTCTCATCCTCGCCGAGGAACTGCCCCATCAGCTGCAGGGCAGACGTTTCCTCAGCGGTTTCGGGTTCATTCCCGGTGTCCGTGTCAACTTCGTTCCCGTCTTCGTCCACGGCTTCCATCTCTTCAGAATCCTGTTCCTCACCATCCGTAAACAGGGATTCCGTCGCGCCGTCTTCCGGATTCATGTCTTTCTTCGTCATTCAGTGCTGTTCCTTGTTTATCAGATGTCCGCGCGGGCCCGGTCACCGTAGCGTTCAAGCCACGTTCTCCGGGCTCCCGATTCCTTATGCCCCATCAGCATGGTCATCACGCTTTCGGTCTGAGCCTTGTCGACTTCCCCCCAGGAGATCGGAAGAAGGCAGCGGGTATCCGGGTTCAGAGCAGTTTCCCCGAGTTCCGCTGCGCTCATTTCACCCAGACCCTTGAATCGGGCAATGGTGAGATCCTCAGGATTGATCTTTTCCTTCGCGAGCTTCTGCTGCGTCCGGGCGAGTTCCCGGTCATCCAGGCAGTAGATCCGCCGCATCGGGCGGCGTCCTCTCGCCGGCACATCCACGCGGAAGAGCGGCGGCATCGCCACATAAACATGCCCCGCTTCGACGAGTCCCGGGAAGTGCCGGAAGAAAAGCGTGAGGAGAAGCACCTGAATATGAGATCCATCGACGTCCGCATCCGCAAGAATGCAGATCTTGCCGTAGCGGAGATGCGAGAGATCCGCGTCAGATGCTTTCTTATGCGGGTTCACGCCGATCGCGGTCGCGATGTCATGAATCACCTGGCTTGAGAAGAGTCTCGTTGGGGACACTTCCCAGGTATTCAGAATCTTTCCCCGGAGCGGCAGCACGGCCTGGAATTCCTTATCGCGGCCGACCTTCGCGGAGCCTCCGGCGGAGTCTCCTTCCACGAGATAGAGTTCGTTCCGCGTGATATCCGAGCTCTCACAATCCGTGAGTTTCCCCGGGAGCACCGCGACGCTGGACCCCTTCTTCCGGTCAATCTTCGGCGCGGACTGCTGACGCTTCTGCGCCTGGTGGATCACGAGTTCCGCGAGCTTCTTCCCCTCTTCCACATGGTCATTCAGCCAGAACTCAAACTGCGGCGTCACAAAAGCGCTCACGAGTTTCAGAGCGTCGCGGCTCGTCAGCTTATCCTTTGTCTGTCCCTGGAACTGAGGATCCAGCATCTTGCAGGAAAGCACATAGGACGCGCGGGAAAAGACGTCTTCCGCGAGAAGCTTCACGCCCTTCACGGCGAGCTGATGCGCGTCGATGAAGTTCTTCATCGCCTGAAAGAGACCGTCCTTCAAGCCATATTCATGCGTGCCGCCTGAAGGAGTCGGAATGAGGTTCACATAGGACTCACGGACAAGCGGACCTTCCTCCGTCCACGCGACCACCCAGGAGGCACCCTCGCCCTCGGAAAAGGCCTCGGTATCAGGACCTGCAAACCCTTCCGCCTCAAACGCGGGAACCGCGGGCGGAAACGCCATTTCGGACGCCAGATATTCGCCGAGCCCCCCTTCGTAAAGCCAGCGCTGATCGGTTCCGGCAATCTCGTTATGGAAGATCACTTCGCAGCCCGGCATCAGAACGGCTTTCGAGCGGAGCAGCCGCACGAGCTGTGACACCGGGATCACGGGAGAATCAAAGTACTTCGGATCCGGCCACGCGGTTACCCGGGTTCCGGTCTCGCTCTTACGCCTCGGGCTCTTTCTGGAGGCGAGCGGCTCATCAACAAACCCATCCTTAAAGGTAATCCGGCTCTCAAGCCCGTCACGCCAGACCACCACTTCCATATGGGTGGAAAGCGCGTTGGTCACCGAAACGCCGACACCATGAAGACCGCCTGAAAACGCGTACGCGCCGCCTGACGCTTTATCAAACTTGCCGCCCGCGTGCAGTGACGTAAAGACCAGCTGCACCACCGGCTGCTTCTCTGTCGGATGCATGCCGACCGGAATACCGCGGCCGTTATCCTCAACCGTTACCGAATTGTCCGGATGCAGCCACACCTCAATTTTTGACCCAAACCCGGCGAGCACTTCGTCACTCGAGTTATCGACCACTTCCTGAATAATATGAAGCGGGTCGCAGGTGAGGGTATACATCCCCGGTCTTTCTTTCACCGGTTCGAGCCCCTTCAGGACCCGGACGCTCGACTCTACGTAGCTGCCAGCTTGTTTGCGTGTTGCCATGTTTTCTCTGAAAGGGGAAGAACGGGATCCGGCCCATTCTTCAGGTGACAATAGGAAGCAGCCTGGGAACCCGGAACGGGTTCTCAGGCATCTGAGACGTTCAATATTACCGCAAGACCTTTGCCTGACGCCTTCGGATTCAGAAAGCCTATCAGGTGGAGACGCCTGAAAGCGCAGCCTCAGAGATCCTTGATGAGAGAAAGGAACTCAAGCCGGGTCGCGGTGTTTTTAAGGAAATAGCCACGCATGACAGAGGTCGTCATCGCGCAGTCATGCTCTTTCACGCCACGCCACGACATGCACTCATGCTTCGCCTTCACAATGACCGCGAGGCCATACGGCTTGATGAGGCGTTCAAGTTCGTCCGCGAGCTGCACCGTAGCCTCTTCCTGAATCTGCGGACGGGAGAAGATCCAGTTCGCGAGACGCGAGAACTTGGAAATGCCGATCACGTGGTCTGACGGAATCACGCCGATCCAGCACTGTCCCATGATCGGAACAAGGTGATGCGAGCAGGCGCTCCGGATCGCGATCGGTCCGACCGTGTAGATCTGGTTCAGCTGCTTCACGTTCGGGAACTCGGTGATCCGGGGGCGCTCCGTATAACGGCCGGAAAAAACTTCGCCAAGATACATCTTCGCCACGCGGTGAGCGGTCTCACGCGTGTTGTGATCGTTCTCTGTATCAATAAGGAGGGTCTCGAGCACGCCCTGGATTTTCTCCTCGAGCTCAGCCTCGAGCTGCGGCATTTCACCTTCGCGGATGTACTGCGCGATATTGTCGTTCGCGGCAAAGGGCGCGCCTGCCTCCCTGATGCGTTCACGAATCACGCTTGAAATCGGCTTTTCCTGATTGATGCCTTTTTCCATCCTTCTTACCTTTATTGATAGACGAGTCGCAGATACTGATTCAGGTCGAATCAGTTTTGGCGCTCAGCGGGAGCACCAATCTGAGAAGTTTAGTGGATTTCGGAAATTCCCATGCCGCCTGAGACAGAGGGATCAGCAGGCTCGGAATTTTCTTCCCGGTGTATTGCAAAAATGAAAAAATCCAGAACCTTATCATTCGGTTACTGGATTATGGGCAGTACCATCCGCTGAGATTCTGAGGTGTAAAAAATCAAGAACTTACGGATACGTCCCAAAAATGTTCATTCCTCTCTGCAGAAATGATGTCGGTTGGGACGTCTTAGATGTTTCTGTTCCTGCCAGGACCGTTATTCTCAGCAGGTCGGACATCTTACCCCAGCCACGAGCTGAAGTGAAGGCTGTCAGGCAAATGTCTGGGTTCTATCTCTTTCTTACAGTACGTTGAGACGTCATCACAGAGCAGCGTTTAAACCTTACGAAAACGCTTTAATTTTTACCCGGTTGGAATTGTTCGGATAAAAAAATGGTGCCCCCGCTGAGACTCGAACTCGGATCTAACCCTTAGGAGGGGCTCGTTCTATCCAGTTGAACTACGGGGACACCGGGGTTCCCGGACAGTCTCCGGGAACAGGGGTGACATTGTAGCCAAAAAAAGGTTTTTCCGCGACACACCAGATTTAACCAACTGCCATTTGCGGTAGGATGATTCCGAAGCAAGCGGTTTTCCTCTTTTTTAAGGCTTCAGCGCAAAACATGCAGATCCCATTAGATAACCTCAAAAGCAGTCTGCGGGACCGTATCGATCTTCTGATCAAGATCGGGTTCGGTGTCGCTGTGGCGATCGGCTGCTACTTCGTGGTCGCTCCGTTTGCGACAGCGATTCTGATTTCCGCCATGCTCTGCGTCGTCACCTGGCCATTCTTTATCCGGGTCGACTCCATGCTCGGGCACCGGAGAACGCTGTCCGCTGTTCTCATGGTCGCATTTCTTGCCGTGATCGTTCTGATCCCGCTCACGATTCTGGTCATTTTCCTCGCGCAGCAGGTATCAACAACCATCATTCTGATCCGGGACTGGGTGGCGGCCGGGATGCCGCTTCCTGATTGGCTCTCAACTCTCCCCTGGATCGGTGAATATCTCCACGCCCCGGTCGGGAAGATTCTTGAGTACCCGGAAGTCACCACCGCGCTGAAGCAGATCGCGACGGCCGCCTCGAAAGGTATCCTCACCTCAACCGCGTCGATCGTGAATGTCATTATTCAGATCCTGCTGATCGCGGCTATCGCTTTCGTCTTCTATCGGAACGGTGAGTCTCTTGCGAATAAGGTCCAGGGGATTCTTGATAAAGTAGGCGGCAATCTTTCAAACGCCTTCAGCTCAATCCTTGTCAATACGACACGCTCTGTCGTATTCGGAATTTTCGGTACCGCTCTTGGCCAGGCGCTCCTCGCCTATATCGGCTTTTTCATCTGCGGCATCCCGAATAAAACGCTGCTCGCGTTCCTCGTCTTTATCCTTTCCATGGTTCCGATGGGACCGCCGCTCGTCTGGGTGCCGGTGGCCATCGCGCTCTATCTGAAGGGCGATATGGGATACGCCATCTTCCTCGCTCTCTGGGGAACGTTCGCGGTGTCGAGTGTCGATAATTTCCTGAAGCCCATGCTGATTTCGCAGGGAACCCCGCTTCCGATGGCGCTCGTGTTCCTCGGTGTGTTCGGCGGTCTTCTCTCCTTCGGATTCCTTGGCATTCTGCTTGGCCCAATCTTCCTCTCGCTTGGGTCCGCGCTCTTCACGGCCTGGCTCGCACAGCCTGTGAGAACCGATACGAACCCGTCATCCACACCTCCCCCGGAGAGGCTCTCGGATGAGAGCGGAACACCGCCCGCGAAGGAATAGTTTCTCTTTAGCAGAAAAGCCTGAAATCCTTGAGTGAATTTCAGGCTTTAAAGTAAAACTCGCTTCGCTGTTTCAACTTTGCAGATTAAAAATTTTCATCAGGCTCCAATAACCATTCTGCTGTACTTACCCGTCAATTTTTTAACAGCCCATGCAATTAAAATACAGGCTACAGAAACACCTATAGCCACTACCAATGATACAAGCTCCGTCTGCCAAAAATTTAGGCTAGAAAAAAATTCTCGGTGATTATGCCTTACTAAATAGAATAAGAAAAACTGCTGCAGAAAAAAGATTGAAAATGAATATTTAGCAAGAACCTTAAGCACACCGTTTATGAAAAATACATTTTTTTTCACCAGCCATCCAAAAAAGATTAAATACGCCAAACAAAGAGATAATTTCCCAAAAACCATAAATGAAGGACGGTTAAAGCTTAATTCCCAAGTAGGAAAATCGTAAACTTTTTTTGGATATCCAGTCAGGCACATAACGGCTATTGAAACCAGCACCGCTATAAAAACCACACAAAGCTTATCATTAACACTCTTTTCAACTATTTTATCGTAGTTTATAGCTGTAAGAATACCCAGCATATAAAAGCTCATCCAAAAAATTGTTGACAGAAATGGATTGAAATTTCTTCTACCAATAAAAAAGCTAACTATAGCAAAAACAATAAATAAAATTATCTTGTATTTATCACTCAGTTTTATAAAATTAACAAAAATAGGAGATACGGTAAACATCACCATTATAAAAGGAATGTACCAAAATGAGCTAAACATATAGCTAGACAAAATAAACGCATCATCCACCCCCTTTAAACTAAAATGATTTCTATATAACAGGAAGGCTGTTGCTACAACAAAGTAAGGACAAAAAACCTTCTTTATTTTGCTAATCATGAACTTCTTATAATCAAATCCCCTTTTATAAAAAATAGAGGGCGAATTATCACTTCAAGTGCAAAGCCTGAGAAAAGAATAGTGGCCCATAAAGC
>ERZ837380.2275-NODE-2275-length-20819-cov-4.203140_pt1 | contig 20819 bp, 28 predicted proteins | sample MGYA00519685_ERZ837380 | MGnify/ENA primary metagenome ERZ837380 (study PRJEB31850, sample SAMEA3708817) | human gut metagenome | biome: human gut; feature: human-associated habitat; material: faeces | place: China | collected 2014 ...
TACTATTTCAAATTTGTTAATCAATATATTTACATAATTTGCTTTTGGGTGTATAATATTATTATAAAACTTAAGGAGGTTTGTTGAATGACAACACAAGAAAAACAACGGATTGATGGAGAAAAAATTGTAAATTTAATTGCCAACTCTTTCTTTGAGGATATGTATAGTTGGACTCAAGCCAAAGCTATAAACTGCTATGCTTTTGCAAGAGGTCTTACTTGTCCAGATGTAAAGAACCAGATATATACACCAGGAAGATTATATCGGTTAAAATTTGGGCATGGTCCTGAAGTCAACTGGAAATGTGATCCTTATCTTATTGATAAGTGTATTAGCAATGATAGTTTAGCTTTAAATCAGCACTGCGAAAGAGTATCTTTCAGTAGTATCAAAGAAGATGATTTTAATTTCTATTTCGCAATTACTGATTTTCATGTACTGAACTCCCCTGCTGACCATCACTGGCATTTTATCTGCAGAACACCAAATGGGCTGTGGCTTCATAAACCAGATTGGTTCTTAAATGCTGAACAAGTGAATTGGATCGAGTATGGCAAAACATTTCAATTTAACACTGTTGGTAGAGAATTAGGCAGCAGTTTTACAGAATGTGACGAATCTGTTTTAATTCCTTGCGAAGCAGTTTGTTTTGAAAACTTTTTTTACAAGTTAGAACTTCCAGAAGATTGAGTAATCTTGTTTTTCTAGTAAACATTAAAGGGAACTACAATTATGTAGCTCCCTTTTTTGATAGTTATTTGATAATTTTTGTTTTACAGAACATAGCATCAAGGTCTGCTTTAGATAAAATTCCTTTCTCAAGTAAACCAGATACTAACATTTCTAAACTGTCTTTATTATCTTGTAAAATCTCTACTGCATATTCTTCTGCCTCATTCAGAATCTTGTCAATTTCTTCGTTAATTATTTCCAACAGGTCATCTGTATATAAATCATTTTTTATGTTACTACTGTATGATCTGTTAGTAGATAAATCTTCTGCAAGTCCGTAACGAAGTACCATTTTTTCAGCAATTTGGGTTGCTTTTTCCAAATCGCTTGAAGCTCCTGCTGAAAGCTGCTTTGTATACATCTTTTCAGCGATTCTTCCTCCTAAATAACGCGCAATCAACTGAATAAAATAATCTTTGTTAGTAAATACTGTTTCATCATTAGGTTCACAAACATTTACCCCTAAATATTCTTCAGCAGGCATAATCGAAACCGCCAAAGTAACAGTATTGCTCAACTGTTTTGAAAACTTGTTAACAATGAAATGTCCTGCTTCGTGATATGCTGTTGCCGTTTTTTCTTCCTTTGACATTTTTTCAAATTGTTTTCTTTTAATATCAAAATTTTCTAAAATGTCATTTCTTTTAACAAAATGTCTTCCTTTAAGTTCGGCACTTGCCATAGAACGGTCCAAAAGGTCTAAAGTACGGTCAGGATTTCTAATATAATTGTTAAAACATCCTGCAAGCAAAATTGCATCATTTACCAATTTTCTTGAAATTGTAGTCTGATGATAGTTTTCCAGACGCGCAATCTGATTCTTTATCATATTATACAATTCTGTAGATTTTGGTTCTTCAACAACAATTTTTTCAAACCGCCTTTGAAGTGCCCCATCTCTTGAAAAATATTTTTCATATTCATCAAAAGTTGTCGCGCCAATTACTTGAGTATCACCTCTTGCTAAAATAGGTTTCAATGCATTTGCAAGGTCTAATTCACCGTCCTTACATGCACCTGCACCTAAAACAGTGTGTATTTCATCGATAAATAAAATACATTTAGGATAATTCTCTAAAAAGTCAATTAAATCCTGGAATCTTTCTTCGGCCTGTCCCCTATATTGAGTTCCTGCAATAATTGAAGTTACATCAAGAGACAATACCACAGAATCTTTGAATTTTTCGGGACATGTTCCTTTAACGATGCTATAAACAAATTTTTCAATAATAGCTGTCTTACCTACACCTGGATATCCTACCAAAATTGCATTTCTTTTTGTCGCTTTTGATAAAATTTTAACAAGTTGGTTGGTCTCTGTATCTCGTCCAAGTATAGGACATTTTTCATACGAAATATATTTGTCATTCATAACAGTAAGAAAACTTGCCAAATCATATGGTAAATAAAAATTTTTCTTTTCCATTTCTTTTTTGGCTCCAATGCTTTTATTTGACTTTTTGTTTTCTAAACAATTTTCTATAAATTCTTCATAAATATCTGGCATTGTTTCAGTAAATGCTGCTAATAAAAAATTGTCGTTTACCTGGTCGAAAAGGTATAAATCATGTGCTATACCATTTGCAATAAGTATAGCATTTAAAAGCGACTGAGAAATTTTGATTGAAACATTTTTACCTGTTGAATTAAAAATAGTAGTCTCAATTCCAATTTCATCCTCAATAATAGCTCTCTCCCAATACTTTGAAATAATTTTTCTGGATTCATTTTCTATTTTTTCTTTTGTCACAGAATGTGATACAAGAAAAGAATGAAAACAAGTTTTTTCCTCTTTAGCCAGTTGTACAAATGCTATTACATCTGTAATGCTTTGTGCCCCAGACCGTTGAGAAAGTTCATTTGCATGTAACAATACATCTCTTACAGTATCATCTAGCATTATTCCTAAATTATCCATGTAGCTACCTCCTTGTGTACAAAACTTTATAAGTATCGTAAACATTTTACAGCTTTATGTTAATTTTGTCAATATTACAGAAGAATAATTTTGTGCAAGGTCTTTATTTTTATTCTCAAAAGTGATATTATATCACTATATTAATGAATGGAGATGAACAAATGATAGAAAGAGAAAAAAATCCAGAATATTTAAATTCTTTTTTAGATTACTCAATAACAATATTAAATAAATCACCTAATTCAGTCAAAGAATATAATTATGATTTAGTAAACTTTTTTAAATTTATGGCAGACCGATTTGAATATCATTACTTAGATTAATTACGGAGAAGAAATGTTTGTATCTGATAATCTAAAAAAAATATTTGAAGAAAATAACTCTTAATGATATTCATGCATATGTATCGCATTTAGCAATTGACAATCGAAGTAAAGCTACAACAAGAGCAAGAAAAATTTCTACTATAAGAATCTTCTTTAAATATCTTTCTCAAAAAGCAAATATTTTAGAAATTAATCCAGCTCAAAATTTAGAGACCCCAAAACTTGAAAAAAGAATGCCTAAATATCTTTCATTAGACGATAGTAAAAAGTTGTTAAATGTTGCGGAAAATGAAGATAATAGAAATTACAAAAGAGATTATGCTATAACAACTTTATTTTTAAACTGTGGAATGAGACTTTCTGAGCTTGTAGGAATTAATATCAATGACATTGATTTTAATGAATGTAAGATGACAGTCATAGGAAAGGGAAACAAAGAACGTACAATATATTTAAATAAATCTTGTATGGTAGCTATATCTTCTTATCTTAACTCTCGCCCACCTTCAAATATGGTAAAACATGACTCCAAAAATTCTGATAAGGCACTTTTTTTAAGTGAGCAAAAACAAAGAATTAGTAATAGAACTGTACAAAATATAATAACAAAAGAATTAAAACATGCAGGTTTAGACTCTAAAAATTTATCTGTTCATAAATTAAGACATACTGCTGCAACTCTTATGTATCAATATGGAAATGTAGATATTAGAGCTTTACAAGAATTGCTTGGACATCAGAGTATTTCTACAACAGAGATTTACACCCATGTAAGTAATGAGCAAGTACGTAATGCTGTTGAAGCGAATCCTTTGTCAGACCCTAAAAATTTGTAATGAAAGGAATAAATATGAAATCTAATAAAGCAAAAATATTATATAAAAATATAACAACATATACTAATAGTAACTATGCCAAATTCCTTAATTTTCATAATGATAAATATGAATTTTCTTATAATTTTTACACCATTGTTATGTCTATTCTTTTGTGCTATTGTATAATCATAAATATAAAAAGCAAAAATATATTATCTTCCCTAATCTTTCTTTTTTTGTTAATTGGCTTTATTTTTATAAGATTTTATTTGCCAATAAGGCAATTAAAAAAGACTAAAAGCAATATTAAAAAGAAATCCAATTCTACTCATGTTTTTTTATTTTATGATTATTACTTAAAAGTAGATAAAGAAATTGTGTATTACTTTAAACTATATAAAGTTTTTGAAGTTAAAGATTATTTCTATTTGTATATAAATCAAGACTATGCACTAATGCTTGATAAAAAAGGTTTTAAAATGGGTACAGTTGATGAATTTAGAAATTTTATAAAGAAAAAATGTTTGTTTAAATACAAATCCCTCTGAATTGTCAGAGGGTATTTTATATTCATAATAACATTGGCTGAATTTGTTCTCCCTCTAGTGCTTCTTCAATTGTCTTTATTAGATATGCTGGGTCAAAAACAATTGAACGAGGTTTAGTTATTGGATTATCCTGTCTAAAAGGTACAAAATAATAATGTTTTCTATTAAAAAGTTTCCCTATGTTCTCCCCTGCTCCTGAAAGTCCATTATTGGTTGATATTGCTATAACTACTGGTCTCTCTCTCCTTAAGTGGCTTTTAACTGCCATTGTTGCAGGACCATCTATTATATCATTTGCCAATTTAGCCATAGTATTCCCTGTTGCTGGAGCTACTACTAATATATCTAGCATATTTTGGGGACCTATTGGTTCTACTTCTTGAATAGTGTGTAAAACTTTATTTTCTGTAATTCCTTCAATTTCGTCTATAAAATCTTTTGCCCTACCAAATTTAGTATCCATAGTATAACTATTTTCCGACATTATAGGAACTACATTAGCTTTTAGTTCAACAATTTTCTTTAATTCATCTATGGTCTTTTTGAATGTGCAAAAAGAACCTGTCATTACAAAACCTATCTTTTTTCCTTCTATATTCACTTTTTTCCTCCTTTCTCTATATAATATGAATAAAAATTATTTTTTGTCGGTATAATATTTTAAAAGCTCTAATAAATATTCATTTAATAGAGCTTTTAAATATTATTAATTTATCTATGCCAAAAGACTACTTTCTAAATAACATATAATAACACACATAAAACATGTAAAATATTTCCTAAAAATACGCATAAATGGAAAATAGAATGCATGTATTTATGTTTTTTTCCTACACCATATAAAATCGCTCCAATTGTATAAATTATTCCACCAGCTACAAGTAAAACAAAACCTGGTATTCCTAATAGTGAAGGCAATAAATTAACTTTTATTATTATACACCATCCCATTGCTAAATAACAAATCATTGAGAAAACTTTATATTTTTTTAAGTCTATTGCATTTAACGTAATTCCTAGTATTGCAAATGCCCAGATAACTCCAAATATTGTCCAACCAAGTGCTGTACTATATTCTCTTAAGGTGCATAGTGCAAAAGGTGTATATGAACCTGCAATTAACACAAATATCGCACAATGGTCTAATACTTGTAAAACTTTTTTTGACTCTAATTTTGGGTTCAATCCATGATATATACTTGACATTGTATATAAAAATAACATTGAAACTCCAAAAATCACTCCACTAACAACTCCATAGGTATTATGTCTAATTCCTGCAAATACACTACATAACACTATTGTGGCAATTCCTGCAACACCTCCAACAATATGTGAAACCATATTGAAGATTTCTTCTCCTTTTGTATAAGTAGGTAATATTCTATCGGCTAATTTTGTTCTTTTCATAATCAAACCACCTTTCCGTTATCAAAAAATATAACATCTAGTATTAAATACTAGATGTTATTATATTATATCTTTTTTTATTTGTCTACTACTTTTTTGAAAAAATATATTAAGATTTTTATAACTTAGCAAATTCTTCGACAATATTTTCTATAGAAATTTGTGTCTGTGTTTTTTCTTGCATATTTCTAACAGTAATATTATTATTGTTTAATTCGTCTTCTCCTAATATAAACACATAAGGAATGTGTTCTGCGTTCGCATAATCTAAAGCTTTTCTCATTTTTCTGTTTTTCATTTCTACTTCTGTTTTATATCCAGCATTTCTTAAAGTTTGAGCAATTTTTAAACATTCTATTTCTGTTCCCATAGGAATTATATAAATGTTTGTTAATGCTTTTTCGGCAAATTCTTCTCTATCCTTTAAGATTTCATATATAACATTTAATCCAAAACTTACTCCTACTGCAGGGTATTTAGTGCCATTACCAATAAAATCTGTTATCATTTTATCATAACGGCCTCCACCACCTATACTTGAAGTAATACTTCCATCTTTAACATATACTTCAAAAACAGTTCCTGTATAATATTCTTGCCCTCTTGCTAATGATGGTGAAAATTGAACATAATCTATTAGTCCTAATTTTTCAATATATTCTTTTAATGTATTTAGCTCATTTATTCCTTCTGCCAAAACTTCATTTTTACTTTCAATATTTATAAGTTGGTTTGCATCCATATTTAAATATGTAAATAATTTTTCGATTTGTTCATTATTTAATCCAACTTTAGCAAATTCTTTTTCAAGCTCTTGTCTTGTCATTTTTTCGAATTTATCAATAATAGTTATTGTATCTGTTACAAGCTCTTCTGCAATTCCTGCTTCTATTATTATTCCTGATAAAAATTTTCTATTATTATATTTTATAACAATATCAATATTTAATTTATTATATGCTTCAACATATAATGCTACAAATTCTGCTTCTGTTAACTGTCCTTCAATTCCAACACTGTCAACATCACATTGAATAAATTCTCTATCTCTTCCAAGTTTTACTGGACCATTTCTGAATACTTCTCCAATTTCATATCTTTTAAATGGCATTTTCGTATTTGGATTCATTGCTATATATTTAGCAAATGGAACTGTTAAATCATATCTTAAAGCTAAGTTTCTATTTCCTTGGTCTGTTACTTTATAAACTTCTTTTAAAATGTCATTTTCTTCATCATACTTTAATGCTAATAAATCATAATAACATAATAATGGTGTTTGTAATGGCTTAAAACCATATTTTTCAAATACTTTTTTTAATGTATCTGAAATATAATTTCTAATATATTGTTCTCTTGGCGAATAATCTACACATCCTTTTACATTTCTTAGTTCTATCTCTTTCATATTTAATTTCATCCTTCCTCAAGGCATAAATCTTGCCACTTTTTTCTAATAACGATAGAACTATTATACCATTTTAATAACGATAAGTAAAGAAATATGAACAAATATTTCTATGATACTTTTTCTGCAAATGAATTATTAACAATTTTATCATATGGTGCTTTCGTTGTAAGCTCTCCTGCCTCTGACATAATTTCTTGTAGTTTATCAAATGCAGATTCTTTTAAAACAGGAGTATCTCTCCAAGCATCAATATCTTTGTACTTTTGAACTGAGTTTTCCAAAGAATCTATTGTTGTATCTGGGAAAAATTCCTGAATTTTTTCTGCAATTTCTCTTGCAGTATGTTCTTTAACCCATTGTTCACCATTATATGTTGCTTTAGTAAATTCTTCAATAATCTTAGAATTATTTTTTATATAGCTTTTCTTTGCGCAATATGCAGTATATGGAACTTCTCCTGCCGCTTCACCAACTGATGCAACAATATATCCTTTTCCAGCATCTTGAGTCATAGACGCAGTCGGTTCAAAAAGTGTTACATACTGTGCATTACCTCCTGTAAAAGCACCTGCCATTAAATCAAACTTGATACTATCATCCAGTGTTAAATCAGTTTGTGGATTCAATCCATTTTTCTTCAATACATACTCTAAAGTCATATATGGTACTCCACCTTTTCTTCCAGGTATTACAGTTTTGCCCTTTAAATCTTGCCACGAAAAGTTGTTTGCTGCTTCTTTGCTTACCAAAAATGAACCATCTTTTTGTGTTAACTGTGCAAATACTTCTATATAGTCTTCTTTTCCTTCGTTGTAAACATATATTGCCGCTTCTGGCCCACATAAGCCTATGTCACTTTGACCTGCTAATATTGCAGTCATTACCTTATCTGCACCTTGCCCTGTTGTAATTTCCAGCTTCAAGCCTTCTTGTTCAAAAAAGCCATTTGCAATTGCAACATATTGTGGCGCATAAAAAACGGAACGAGTTACTTCATTTAATTGAATTGTTGTTAGTCCAGAAGTATTAGTTGATTTTGAATTTAATAAATTATGCACACCAAATATTATAGCAATTACAATCAAAGTAATTAAAATACCACTTATAATTTTTTTCATACCTTACCTCCTTCTACATTATTTTATGAAATAAATGCAAAAGGGTTCACGTTTTGTGTTATGTTGACCCAATTGGATAAATATGGTATAATTAAATAGAGAGGGGGCTCGTATATGAAAAAAATATTTATATTGATATTAGCCATTTCTTGCACTTTAACATTTTTTTCAACATTTTCTAATGCAAACAGTAAAACAATAGAAAAATATGTATATGCCCAAGACTGGAATTATAATATAAAATGGCAAGATACCCCAGCTGAATTTGAAAATGATATATATACAAATACTAATTTAGATAAATTATTAAAAACATGTAAAAGTGATTATATATTAGCAAATTTAAAATCAACTTACCCATATTTAGCTTGGGATAACTTTGAAAATGTACAAATATATGAATCCGAACTTGAAAATTCTGAAGATGTAGCAATGTATTTAAAAAGTAAAAACATAATAATAGTTAATAAACCTGTTTTTACTAAAACTGATTATATTACACAATATAATTGCATTTTACATGAATTAGCACATAGTTTAACATTATCTGATAATTCTATACTATCAGGAGGTTTTAATGAACCTGTTGCAGAATTTATGGCATATAAAGTTTGTGAAAATCAGAGTATAGATTTTGAATTTTCTTACAAAGATGTTTCAACACTATATATGCTTATATCTAATGCATATGGAGATGATGAACTTATATATGATTTTTATAATGGCTTACTAATAGAAAATCTAAATCAAATTACTGATAATAATGCTAACCAGTTAGCTTCAATATTATATTTTTTGGAACACCCTGCTAAATGTCAAGAACTTCCATTTTCATATGACTATTTAATTATGATGGCTCAAGATATTGCAATACATGCTAATATAAATACACAAAAATCGCTTGAAAACTTTTCTGAACATCTTATTATTAATAATGACTATTTTTCAAATTTAATATCCAGAAACTTATAAAGAGGCAATTATATGCCTCTTCTATTTTACTATTTTCTTTTCTAATATAACTATACTTTCATACATTAAAGCTGCAACAACCGCAAGAATAATAACACTGGTCATAACTAAATCTAGTTGGAATACTTGCCCTCCATAAACTATCAAATATCCTAATCCCCCTTTAGAAACTAGAAATTCTCCTGAAATTACACCTACTAAAGAAAGCCCTATATTTACTTTTAATGTATTAAAAAATGTTGGTATATTTGATGGAATTACAATTTTAGTTAATACTTGAATTTTATTTGCATTAAATGTTTTTACCATTTTTATCTTTTCTTTATCTGTATGTAAAAATCCATTTAATATATCAAGTATTGTTACTATTAAAGAAATTGCAAACCTAATCTGCTGACAACATTTTTATCTTTTTTATTGGCTGTCTCTTCAAACATATCTGAGAACAGCCTTTTATCATTTTGTGATATCTTAGTATTTAAAATGTCTACTTCAACATTTTGACCACTTCCTTGCATATCTTCTATTAGTATCCTTAATATATCTTTTTTTGATTTTATATCTAAATAATTAAATGTTTTAAAACAATTATTTATAATATCCAAAATTAATTCTGCCATTTTGCTTTCTTCATCTCTGAAATTTTCTTCAGTTTCTTTATTTATTTTTAATTTAATAAGTTCATCTTCTAATTCTTTATTTTCCTGTTTTAACCTTTTTAATTCTGAATTTATTAAATCTATTACTTCAATATCCATATATTTAAGTTTATCTATTAAGTTTTTCATAGCTTCATCATTTGTTTTTATTTTTTTATTTAATTCCTCTACTTTAGTATCCAATTCTATTCTATCTTTTTTTATTGTTAATTTTGAAAGTTCTTGATATACTTCTGATGTCGGAACAAATATTTTTTCTAATTTTTTCATCATTAACTCATCAAGAGCTCTTCCATTTATATTCTTACTATGACATCTCATACCTCTGCTTTTCTCTTTTAATTCGCATATGTAGTAAAATCTTTCTCCCTGTGCAATTTTAGGTCTCATATATGAACCACATTCTGAGCATCTTAATATCCCAGAGAATAAAAAGTCGTGTTTACAATCAGCCCTATATCTTTTTTCCTTATTTTTTTCTAATAGTTCTTGAATCTTTACCCACGCTATGCCTTCTTTAAAGGCTGGCTGATGAAATCCAACTGAAACAATCCAATCTTTAATATTTCTATCTTTCTTTCCATCTTTTTTTCCATATCCTATTAATCCGTATTTTCCATCAAAATTAGCTCTATCTCCATCTGCATAAATTGTTACACCATTTTTATTAAAATATTCTAATACATCTTTGTCATTTGGTGCATATACTGGATTAACTAATATTCTTCTTAATGTACTTACAGAAAAATCCAAATTATTTTTAGTAACAATTTTATTTTTTACAAAATATGCTTCTAATTTTGTTAATGACTTTAATTCCAAAAATTTATAGCCTATCTCTTGTATCAGTTTTAATTCATCGTCTATGTTTATAAGTTTAGTTGCTTTTTTCTTCTTTTTTTCTAAGACACTATCTTCTCTTTGTTCATATACATCTACAAGTTCTATTCTTTCGGACTTATATCCTGTTGGTGTTTTTCCTCCTAGCCATCTTCCTGTTTTAGCAAGTTCAATCATATTATCTCTAATTCTTTCTGCAATTACTTCTCTTTCTAATTGAGCAAAAACAGATGCAATATACATCATTGCACGCCCCATTGGTGTTTTGGTATCAAATTGTTCTTTTATTGAAACAAAACTAGTTCCTAAATTAGTTATATGATTCATCAAATTCGAAAAATGAGCTATATTTCTACTAATTCTGTCTAATCTATAACATATAAGTATATCAAATGGTCTTTTATTTTCCTCTGTTAAAAATTCTTTGAATTTAGGTCTGTCTATATTTCCACCTGAAAATCCATCATCTTCATAAATTATACTTTCTACATCATACTCACTACTTGGATAATTTTGCGTAATATATTTCATTGCTATTTCTACTTGATTGCCTACAGAATCCCCCTTGTCTGAGTATTTAGATTTTCTAGAATATATTGCAATTTTTACTTTTTCCATAAGAACTCCTTTTTGCTTGTGATTTTAACTCTGTTTTTCTCTTCTTTCCAGCTCTTTTAGGATTTGTTTTTTTAATTGTTCTTTTTGTTTATAACTAATATCTAATCTTTCGATATTAAATTTTATAAATGAAGCTCTAATGAAAGCTAGGTTATGGATACTCTCATCTCCATAAAATAAATTTATATTAATATCCATTTTAATTCCCCTAGTTCAATATATGATAATATTAAATTTGTATTACTATTTAGTTTTTCTCGAAATATCTAGGTGGATTACCTTTGTATATAATCATTTATGAATTTTTTATCTATTTTATTTAATTCTCCTCTAATATATGCCACAAATATTCTAATGTTCGGCAGTTCTATAGGCAATTCAACTTCGTATAATTCATTTCTTTCTAATTCATTTTTTACATACTCTTTTATAACATATGCTATTCCCATGTTTCTTTTAACTGCATCTACTCTAACTTCTGCCGCATCACATGCTATATCAGCCTTTATTTTTTAGAAAATCAACATATGTTAATACATCACTAGTTACATTTCTATTATTTTTTGAAAAACTGTTATCTAATTCGTAACATCGTGGAATTCCACTTGACAATCTAAAAATGAATCTCTTTACACCTAGTTCCATTCCTTTTTCTAAGTATTTATTAAATTCTTCTAAATCCTTGCTACCATCATTATCTAAATAGCAAGAAAATCTCACATCAATACCAGATGCAATTATATTTTTAACTAATTCATAGCTTAATCCAGAATAATTCATAATTTTAGCATTAATATCAGGATTTATATGTGCAACGCTTATTGAAATATCTGTTATTCCCACATCTTTTAAATGTTCGTATAATTTCTTTTCTTTTCCTTTGTAATTTACAGTTTTATTTAAGTTTAAACCATTTGTATGCAATCTTCTTATCTTTGGAATAATTTTAGAAAATCTTTCAACTAATTTCAATAATTCTACTGGGTATAATGTAGGTTCTCCTCCAGAAAAAGAAACAATCTGTATCTGAGCATCTTTACAAAATTGTTGCAATCTTTCAAGATTTGAATTATGCAAATCAATAAATCCTCCTGAATCAGGCGTAAATGTTATACCATTATAGCAAAAATTGCATCTTGCATTACATATCGCAGTACATGTAATTGTTAGTACTGCCTTATCACTAACAATATAATAAAATTCTCCACTTTTTATGATTTTTACATTTTTATAAAATACACCATCAATTGTAATTCCTTCTTCTCCAATATGTAATGGCAATTTATTTTCTGAAATATCTAGTTTTTTTAAACATTTTATATTAACATCTTTCATTTTTCTCTCCAACCTATAATTCTATTTCTTCTTTTTTTGATTTTTTTTCATCTAATTTATAATCAACAAATTTTAATTTTTCTATTGTTTTTCCTAATATTTCATTTGCTATTTTATAAGATATTTTGCAATTTCGAATTTGCCCCTTTACATGTGCATCTATTCCAAACAAAACTTTTATACCATCATATTCAGATAATATTCTCCAAAAATGCTCATTAGGATATTTTATTGTCTTCATCGCAAGCTTTATTTGCTCTTGCTCTGTACCATCTGGAATCTGTTTTTGAGCTTTTACATACTCTCTGTAAATTTCATTTAAATTTATTTCTACCGGTACTGTGTATTTTTGAATAACCTTACATAATTGTCTTGTAAAAAATTCTTCTTTTTTCCCAAATTCTTTTCTGTATTTAAAAAACAAATCAGGATGTGCTATTATATCTGGTATTCCTGCTTGTAGTGCTTTATTTATTAAACATATATATTGTATCGCATCTTTATCTGTTGCTTCCTGTTTAGAAGTAAAATATTTGATATTTCCTTGTGAATCGAAGACAAAATGTTGTCCTAATATCATTTTATCAACCATACTTTTCATTTTCATAATATGTTCTATTTCGTTTGGAAAATATTCGAATTCAAATCCCGTTTCTATATTTATTTCCCCCTGATATTTGTCTTTTAAGTTTATTATCGATTGTAAATATTCATCTATTTCATCATAATCCATTCTGACATTAGATTTTGTGTCTTTTGTGTTCATAAAAGGAATATGATCCGTAAATGCTAAAAACTTTATTCCTGTTTCAAAAGCTTCTTTTACATATTCTTCATCATTATATCCTTTTTCAGCATGTTTACATCTTTCTGTATGTGTATGATAATTAAAATCTTGAATATTTTTCATAATTTTTTACTATACTATTGGCATATTTAGTATGTCATTCCCCCCTCTATAACTTAAATCTTTCTTTTATTTCTTTTGCTACAATATTAGCAGGAACATTAGTGTTGTCTATTCTCATATAATTTTTTTCTTTTATTTCATTTTCTTTAGAATTGAATCTATATTTTTCTACTGATTTTAGCAAGTCCTTTTCGCTCCATTCTAAATTTCGTTTGGATGCTTTATTTTCTAATCTATTTTCTGTTTTATTCCTTTTTAACCTTTCTTCTAAAGTCGACTCCAATTCCACGATATATATATCTGCATTATTTTTTTTAAAAATATCTATAAATCCATACATCATATTCCAATCTTCTTTTGAATCAAAATTCCAAGTTGTTGTAAATATAAGTCCCTCTTGTTCGCTTTTGGCAAATTCCTCAAATATTTGCACTCTAAATTCTTCATTTAGTTTTCTAAACGCATCTCTACTGTAATCAAAAATATAGTTAATAGTTCTATGGTCATGTGATTATGTAATAATTTTAAATTCGTAATCTTTACTAGCTCTTGCCCTACAGTCATTTTTCCAACTGCTTGCGGACCAGTTATCAATATGAATTTCATTTATTTGTCCCTCCTATCTTTCCAAAAAATATTCTTCACTTTCAAAATTTCTTTCTCCATCAATGCTTGTAAATTGACCTTTTCCTCTATATTCAAATCCAACTTTACGTATAACATTTCCTGATGCTTGATTTTCTTTAGCATATCTACATAAAAATTTTCTTATGCCTACCTCCTTAATCAAATACTCTACAACAGCTTTTAACGACTCTGTTGCATATCCGTTTCTCCAGAACCTCCTTCCTATCGCATATCCAATTTCATAACATTCATCTATATTATCAGCCTTATTGGCAGAAATTGAGCCTATAAGTTCTCCGCTTTCTTTTAATTCTATTCCCCAATTATATGAATCCAACTTTTCATATTTAGCTATACATTTTTCTAGCCATCTTTTTGTTTCTTCAATGTTTTTTTGATGGTTCCATACCATATACTTTGATACCTCTGTATCACTTAGCCAATTATTAAAAATTTCTTCTGCATCAGTATTCTTAAATTTTCTCAATATTAATCTTTCTGTGTCTATTTTTTGAGTTCCTTTATGTTCTTTATACATTTTTATTTTCCTCCACAAATCTAGAAATTTTTTCTATATTATCAAATTTTTCTATATTAATTTGAGTCAAATCAATTTCTACTCCAAATTCCTTTTCTATTGATACCACTAATGCTATAAACATTAATGAATCGAATTCCTCTTTTATGCAGTAGTCATCCTCATACCTTTTCTTTCCAATTCTATTTATAATTGTTCTTACTTTATCTTTTATTTTTTCATTGTGTACTTCTTGTATTTGTAAATCATTTTTATTTTTTATAAATTTATAAGAATAATATTTTCTGCTATCTAGTATAAAACCATTCAAAACAAAAAGTGCTTGTAATTTTTCATTTTTTAAATTAAAAATAAACTTAGCTTCGATATCTTTTTCTTTGTCATTTGCTATTTTTTTTACAAATTCAATAACTCTTTTTCCTATATTTCTACCTTCGACTTTACATGATATAGCAAAATATTGTATTTCAATTGTTGTTTCGTTTTCCTTTATTATTGTTGTTCCAACAATTCCATAATCTGCAAAAATATCTTTCATTCTTACCGTAAAAATATTATATTCATTTTTATTGTGAATCTTTTTTAGTTCAGCTACTGTCAATGTTTTATTATTCAAATTCATTTGATTTGTTCTTGATAGTAACTCTTCTATTCTATAAAAATCCTCTTCTCTTGCTAGTTTTATGTCTATATTTATATTACAATATTCTAAGAATTCTTCTTTAGACATTTGTTCTTCTTTTTTCTTTCTTTGCTCTAATATCTTATATATTTTGTTTCTATTTTTCGTTTCTTCTGTTATTATTGTAATATCATTTATATATTTTGTTAATAAAGCTATATTTCTAACATTCAATATTTGTAGATTTGGTATATAGTATATTGCTTCTGCTAATTCAAGTTCAGAATCATCAACAAATAAAATATGTTCTTCAGAAATATTTAAATCCTTAGCTAAGTCTTTTATGGATTTATACTTATCATCCCAGGATATATAAAATTTATAAAAATATTTTTCAATTCCTAATTCTACTATTTTTTTATACGCCTGCTCATAATTGTTTTTACTTACTATTGCAAGTACTATTCCTTTTTCAAGAGCATTTTCTAAATAATTAATAACCCAATTATTTAACGTTACGTTATCATTGGCATCTAAAGTTCCATTCCAGATAGTATTATCTAAATCAAAAGCAATACACTTTACCATTTTATCTCACCAAGCTCCTTCTTAATTTTTAATTCTTTTTCAATAATACTTTGAGTTATATCATTTATTGTTTTCTTATTTAGTACTTTCTTCAAAAAATAAGTTTGAACTAAAATACTTCGTAACTTTGTCCACTCCATGGAAATTATAAAAATATATTCTGCAAGTTCTCTAATCTTGTTATTTTTTGTTATTTCACTTATATAATATAAATAATAAGCAAATCTTTGTCTATTCATTATGACTTTTCTTAATCCCTTATCAATAGGTGCTTTAAATACCATTTCAAAATCTAACCCTAAATATTCTTGTTTTAAGTCAATTTCATCTAAACTAGAAAAAAACTCTTTCATTTCATTAATTGATTTTTCATCTAATAATGCTTCACTTAATTCATTGTTTTTTAATTCCTTTTCTTTTATATTTGAAATATCTAAAACAATTATTCTTGTAATAGCCTTTAATAATTTTTTGTATTCAATCTCTTTATTATACAACTTATACCATACGTCTATAATTTGGGCTGTTTCTTTGTTTATTTCTGTTATAACACATGAATGTGTACCAATATATTTTTGAAAACCTTTATCATATTCATAATCAAATGTGTTTACTTCTAAAACAATTATATTTTCACTATTGCATTTTGTTCTAATAATCTCATCTATTTGACTTTGCTCAATACTTTTGCTTTTTCCGAAATTTTTTAAAACCACACTCTTGTTTCTATTCTTGTTTTCGTAAATCTCATAGTTTATATTAAAGCATTCTTTTAATTCTTCGTATTTATTATCATTAGTACACATTAACCCTTTTCCAATACTGTCTAAATTTTTGTTAAATCTAAAATACCATAATTTGTTAAATATTCTTCTTATATCTATTTGATTATCTTTTAGTACTATTCTCAAATTATCATCAATACAATCATATCCTTCTATGTGATTTGCTTCCATAACAATCTCCTTTTATATTATAGTATTGTTAAATACATTATTAATTGTAATTATTTTACAATATTTTTATGTTTTAATCAATATATTTGACTTTAAATAATTCAAACCTTCTTTAAAAAATATTTAACTCTACTATAATAATTCTATAATTCTTTGCATCAATTGAAAGAATAGACTAAAACATACTAAAAATGAGCAGTTTGATATAATCTCTCTGCTCATTTTTAGTTTAAGGCTTAATAGTTTCCTTAATTTTTTTCAGGTATTCAATATCTTTGACAGAAAACTGTCCGAGTTTACTCATAAACTCTTTATTTTTTCGGAGAACGGAATTTCTTTTCACTTTTTCAACAGTTTGTGAAAGAAGTTCTGCCTCATCATTGCTTATGTAGGTAATCAGTTCTATCACCAAAACCCAAGCCATAAGACGGTCACCTTCTCTTCGGGCGTGCTTTCTAAATTCTTTCACATCCCGTTCGGTTATATATCCATTTCTCTTTTCACTCGGTACATTTTTCATAAATGTATACCTCCTACTTATAATATAATTATATTATACCACTTTTTTTATTATTTGGCAAATTTGTTGCCACCAGGACACAATTGCAATTGATAATGCCATAACAATTATTGCAGGCATTCCTGCTCCAACCCAAATAATAATTACAGGACCAAGAGCTATTTTAGGCAAACTATTCAAAATAACTAAAAATGGTTCTGATACTTTAGAAATAAATGGTGACCACCAAAGTATTATAGCTATTATTACTCCCGCAATACTACCTAATCCAAAACCAATTAGTGTTTCTTCACATGTAATTTTTAAATGTTCTAGTAAATTGTTTGAAGATAAATTCATAAATGTTTTTACTATTCTGGATGGTTGACTTGCTATAAAGCTATCTATAATTCCTCTTCTTGCAAGTATTTCCCACACTGCTATAAAAGCTATTACTATAAATATCTGGGTTGTTAAAATTTCAACTTTTCTTATTTTTATTTTTCTTAGATATTTTTTTCGTTCACAAGAGATTATTTCTTTATTTTTCATAATTTATCACATCACTTTCAGTTTTACATTTGTATTACTGATATATTTTATGTGAATTTTATTATTGATGTGATACTCAGGTAGTATTTATTCAGCGTTCAATTTCTCTTTTTTGACTCTTATAAGATTTCAAATCAGTCACAGGTTCAGGCGAAAATCTATATCTTTCCATAAAAGATTCTTTACTTCTATGGTCATCTAAAAGAACTTGTCCTAAATCATAAATGTTAAATCTAGTATATGTTTCCGCTTCTTTATCACTCTTTTCATACAATTCAAAAATTTGTTCTCCAATTTCATGAATAACTACTATAGGATATTTTAAAAAATCCATATTTAGATTAGACGACTTTTTTAAAATTCTAGGAGATTTACTCAAAAATTCATAATCTAGAATTAAACTTGCTTCCCAATCTCTTGGTCTTTTACCTTTGTCTATTGAATTAACTAGTTCTTTTGTAACTTCTTGTAATTCAATTTTTATGCTAGGTCTATCTCCTTTGTTGTATACAGCTAAAGTTCCCACAAAAGGAGCTGCAAAATATTCAGGTGATACTCTATGTATTACAAACTCCATATTTTTATCCTTTTGTTTTTGTTCTTTCATAAACTGTTTTAATTCTTTTTTATCAGAAAAAGTCCCTTGTGGTAAATTTAATTCAGAACCAATTGTTCGTCCACCTCTTACCCTCCACAAATTACTTTTTTCTAATTCTTGTTCATCCAGATTTTCAACTTTATCAACAAATAAGCAATCAACCGTTAAATCTGGAAAATTCTTTTGTAAAAATTTCAATCCATCTATTTTTCTCATATTACACTCCCTCTATTACATCAAAAAAATCATTTTCATTTGTTTCTGATAATACATTCATTCCATTCCACCAAAATGTACCTTCTACATAATATCTTCCTATTGGTGAAGTTGCATTTATATAGTAATTATCATATTCATTTAATTCTGACTTACCTTCTATTTGTTCTATCCTGTTTAAATTAAATTCATCGATTTCTCCATTTGGCATTATTACTTTATATTTAATTTGACCATTAATAACTTCATCTGAATTATTGTAAATTTTCATATGAAATGTTGTAAAATTATCTTTGCCTTTTATTAATTTTTTAGGAAATATGCTCATTTCTAATCCTCCCTTATCTCAATATGTACAAAAAAAGTGACAATCTTTTAGGACTGCCACCATTTCTAAATATTTTATCCGCACATTCTGCATGTAAGTATTTTCTTTTTATCATCTTTTACATTTTTTACTTCATTTACTGGTTTGTTTTTTACCTCTTTGTTCATAACTTCTTTTTTCATTTTAAGCTCCTTTCTAGGTAATAAACCTATTAAATTTATATGTATTGCAAAAAATTGCAACATTAAAAACTATAATAAACATAATGGATCTTCTTCCAGTAACGATTTCTTTAGTGCTAATGCTGTAGCTCTACATCCACCACATATCATTTTATATGTACATTCTTGGCATTTTCCTTTTAAACTTTCTTTATATTCTTTTAGTGTAACAAAAAGTTTGTTTTTTTCTAAAATTTCATCTAAAGATTTCTCTTTAATATTATCTGCAAACATAGGTATATATGAACAAGCTCCTACATTTCCTTTAAAGTCTATATATATAATTTCATCTCCTGCTTCACATCCTGCATAATATTGACTAGCTTCTTTTAAATCTATTCCAAAAACTTCTGGAAATATTGGAATCAATAATGGATCACCCGTCCTGAATTTTATGTTTAGTCTCTTGCACTCTTGTATCAATTCCTTAATTATAATTTTGTATTCTTCATTAGATATCATTAGATCTTCACTCGCATTTCCTGTCAATATAACTCTTCTTGTATTAAATTCTTCTGCTCCATTTTTGCTGGCTAATTTTAATACTTCTTTCGCATCTTTAATTGTGTCTTTTGTAAGAGTATATCTAATTGAAAATTTAATTCCATTTTCTTTTAATATTGGTAATGTATTAATTATTTTCTGAAATGTTCCTTTTCTTCCTCTAAATTTATCATGTATTTCTTCCATTCCATCTATACTTATTGATAATCTAACATTAGGATATTGAGCTAATTTTTGAGCTATTTTATCATTTATCAATGTACAGTTTGTTGTTATTACTATATCGTCAAATTTTGTGGTATAATCTAATATTTCAAATAAGTCTTTTCTTAAAAATGGCTCTCCTCCTGAAAGGTTTAATTTGGTTGTACCACAATAATATAATTGAGATAATAAACTTTTGGCTTGTTCTAGTGTTAATTCTTTTTCTTGTGTATTTTTGTTCAAAACTCTGCAATGTTTGCAATTGAGATTACAGTCATCATTTATATCCCATTGAGCAACCATAGGCATATTTTTCGCCCTCCTTTATTCCAGTTTTTACCATTTTATACCTATATTTTATATTTGTCAATATTTTCCAGAAAGTTTTTCTAATAAAATTTTAAATGCTTCTATATGGCTTGTTTTAAAGGTTCCATTATCACATAATTCATTGACTTTTTCTTCTGGGAACCAATAAATATTTTCAACTTCTTCTTTTTGAAGTTTCATTTCGTTTTCGTCATAGTCTTTTTTTAAATAATATAAATCATAAAGATAATTACAATCTCAAAAATTTTCCACTTCTAATTTCTTTTATGAAAATATCCAAATCTGGTATTTGCTTTTCTATTGCTTCTGCTATTTTGTCATTTATTATTATTTCTTTTTTTCAAAAGTGTGGAACATTTATCTGTACAGGTTTTCGCATTACCAACCACCAGAAATTTACTACCGCATATCTCACATA
>ERZ837380.2314-NODE-2314-length-20590-cov-11.912734_pt1 | contig 20590 bp, 17 predicted proteins | sample MGYA00519685_ERZ837380 | MGnify/ENA primary metagenome ERZ837380 (study PRJEB31850, sample SAMEA3708817) | human gut metagenome | biome: human gut; feature: human-associated habitat; material: faeces | place: China | collected 2014 ...
CAACCTCCCGCCTTCATTTAGTCATCCGGTCGCATCACCCTCCGCCGGCGCCGTATCGTCCCTCCCCGGCAAAAATGCCCCGCACAGGGCGGTATCCGGAGCAGGGAGATAGCTACCGCCCGGGCGGCATCGGGCTATCGGTTCTCGTCGTCGGCACGGATTGCCTTGCGGCGGATCTTACCGCTGATGGTCTTCGGAAGTTCGTCCACGAATTCGATGATGCGCGGGTACTTGTAGGGCGCAGTGATCTGCTTCACATGATCCTGCAGTTCCCGGATCAACTCCTCCCCGGCCCGCGGCCTGTATTTATCCCCGAGGATGATCGTCGCTTTGACCACCTGCCCCCGGATCTCGTCGGGAACCCCCGTGATGGCACATTCGACGACGGCCGGATGGGTCATCAGGGCGCTCTCCACCTCGAAGGGGCCGATCCGGTAGCCCGAACTCTTGATCACGTCGTCGGCACGCCCCACGAACCAGAAATATCCGTCCTCGTCGCGCCATGCCACGTCGCCCGTATAGTACACGCCGTCGTGCCAGACCTCGTGCATCATCCCGTCGTTCAGGTAATACTCCTTGAAAAGCCCCAGCGGCTTCCCCCGGTCGGTACGGATCACGATCTGCCCCTGTTCGCCGTCCTCGGCCGAACGGCCGTCAGGCGTCAAGAGATCGATATCGTACTGGGGGTTGGGCACGCCCATGCTGCCGGGCTTGGGCTCCATCCACGGAAAGGTGGCGAGGGTCAGCGTCGTTTCGGTCTGCCCGAAACCCTCCATCAGACGGACGCCGGTCAGGCGTTTGAACGTGTCGTAAACGGCACCGTTGAGCGCCTCGCCTGCGGTCGTACAGTACTCCAGCGACGAAAGGTCGTATTTCGAAAGGTCTTCGCGAATCAGGAAACGGTAGATCGTAGGCGGCGCACACAGAGAGGTTATCCGGTACTGCCCGATCTTGCGCAGGATGTCGGCAGGCGTAAATTTCTCGTGGTCGTAAACGAAAATGTTGGCCCCGGCCAGCCATTGCCCGTACAACTTGCCCCATGCGGCCTTCGCCCATCCGGTGTCGGCAATGGTGAGGTGCAGGCTGCCCTCGTGGAGGTTGTGCCAGAAGCACCCCGTGCTGATATGCCCCAGCGGATAGGTGAAATCGTGGGCGACCATCTTCGGTTCGCCCGTCGTGCCGGAGGTGAAATACATCAGCATGATGTCGTCGTTGGTGTTCACATGCTGCGGCCGCACGAAAGGCGCTGCATGGCGGATGCCCTCGTGGAAATCGAGGAACCCTTCGGGAACCTCGGGGCCGACGCTTATCAGCAGCTTCGTGGTAGGGCTTTCCGGCATGGCCGCGGCGATATGGCCGGTTATCACCGGCTCGCCCGCGGCGACGATCGCCTTGATTCCGGCCATGTTGCAACGATAAACGACATCCTTCCTGGTCAGCAGGTGGGTCGCCGGGATGGCCACGGCCCCCAGTTTGTGCAAGGCAAGGATCGAAAACCAGAATTCATAGCGGCGCTTGAGGATCAGCATCACCATGTCCCCCCGGCCGATGCCGAGGCTCTGGAAATAGGAGGCCGTGCGGTCGGTTTCACGCTTCATGTCGGCAAAGGTGAACTGGATCTCGCCGCCCCGGTCATCCGTCCACAGCAGCGCCTTCTTGTCGGGTTCCTCCGCCGCATAGGCATCCACCACGTCATAGGCAAAATTGAAATCCGCGGGGACGCGGATGCGGAAATTCCTTATGTAGTCTTCCTGGGAAGTAAATACCGTCCGGGATAAAAATTTCTCCACCATACGCCTACATTATTATCGCCAGGAAACGTACCGGCTTGCCGTCGAGCGCCTTCATGCCGTGCGGCAGGCCGGAATCGAAATAAAGGCTGTCGCCCACGCCGAGCACCAGCTCCTTGCCGCTGACCGAGATCAGCAGGCGCCCTTCCAGCACGTAGTTCATCTCCTGCCCCTTGTGGCAGTTCAGGTGCATCGGGGCATCGGCGGCCGAAGGCTCCACCGTCACGATGAAGGGGTCGGCCCTGCGGTCGCGGAAACCCGAGGCCAGCGCCTCGTACTTATAGGCCGCACGCCGTTCGACCGATACACCCGTGCCGGCACGGGTGATGAAATAGGAGTTCATCTTGGGCTCCTCGCCGAACATCAGCACATCCAGGCTGATCCCGTAGCGGCGGGCTATGGTTTGCAGCACATTGACCGAAATATCGGCATCACCGCTCTCCATATCCCTGTACTCGTCGACCGACAGACGGCAACTGTCCGCCACTTCCTGCTCCGAAAGTTCGAGCACCTCGCGCAATCCGCGCAAACGGGTTGCGATCGATTTAATCGGATCACACATCATTCTATAATTTAAATTATCGGATAGGTTCGGCATTTGCGAAATTCCACCGCGTAAAGTTACGATCCGTAACCGAATCGCCCCACAGCCAGCTTCCCATGCCGGAAATTATCACCTAACAACCTGGGCGTAAAGATAGTAAATATTATTAAAAACTACAACCATCCCCCTTTTCTTTCATTGTCCGCCGGAAAAACGCCCCGTCCCGGCGAAATCCGCAGGCGGCGGTGATATAGCGCAGGCACGGCAGCACCGGAAGCACCAGCGGTACGGGAAGCACCAGCGGTACGGAAACATCGGTGACACGGGAAGCACCGGCGGCACAACGGCTTACGGGGAATGCGGGCATCTTGCGGGAAGTCTGCGGGACGTCTGCAGGAATAATGCAGGAATAATGCAGGAACCTTGCGGAGACTCTGCGGAGACACCCTGATGGCATCGCGGCGGCAAAACAAAAGGAGGGCCGTACTTGCGCAGTACGGCCCCCTTTTCCAAACCGGATCGCCTATCGCACGCTGAAGCGGTAGATACCCGACCCGACGCCGAATACGCGGTACCCGTCCTCGGTACCGAGGCTTTCGACATCCTTGCACTGCGCGACTTCGAGCCCGCTTTCGCAAACCCGGCTGCCGGCAGGGGCGGGGACATAAATCCGCGCCGTGGTGTTGGCCGGCACCTCGACCAACAGGTCGAAACCGCCCTGTTCGGTCGTCCACTCGCTGCGGATCAGTCCATAGGGCGAGCGGAACGAGGCCTTGGCGCTGCGCAGGTCACCCACGATCTCGGGCCTGACGATGAATTTCTTATAGGCCTGCACCGAATCGTCGCGGCGAATGCCGCCCACATAGGTATAAAACCATTCGAGCAGGTGCCCCAGCATCAGGTGGTTGTGCGATTTGCGGGGCAGTGCCTGCCATGATTCGGGCAGCGCCGTAGCGCCCTGGGCGAGCATATAACCGTAGCCGTATACGTCGTACCGCGAGTTCATGTCGAAGATCACCTGCGAATTCCCGCTCTGCTCCAGCGCCCGCAGCACGTAGTTGTATCCCACGTCGCCCGCCGTCAGCGCATTGCCGCGGCTGCGGATGTCCTGCACCAGGTTCGCCAGCACGGCATCGCGGTTCTGCGGCTCGCAAATGCCTGAGTAGAGCGCCAGCGCATTGCCGGCCTGGCTGTTCTTGTCATAACTCCCAGTCTGGGGATGATAGTATTTTTCGTTGTAGGCCTTGCGGATATCCTGCGCCAGCTTCCCGTATTTCGCGGCATCCTCCTTGCGCCCCATCTTCTCGGCCGCCTTGCGGATCGTCTCGGCGTCCATATAATAGATCGGTGTCGCCGTTCCGGCCAGGGAGGTGAGCTGCGCTCGGCCGGGGTATTTGGGCCCCAGGTCGCACCAGTCGCCGAGCCCGTGGGAAAGGATATGCCCGTCGGCCTTCGTGCCGAGGTAATCCACATAGCGCTTCATCGCCTCGTAATGCCGCTCGACCAACCGGAAATCACCGTAGTACTCGTAGACCAGCCACGGCGCCAGCACGAACGCACTGCCCCACTCGGGCGAATCGCGGAATCCGTCGAGGAAAGTGACATATTCGGGGCAGATATCGGGAATAAGCCCCTCGGGAGTCTGCGCGAGCTCCATGTCGGTCAGCATCTTGTCGTAGAGGGTATACACGTCGAACTTCGATTGCAGCGACCCGAACATCAGGTGCAGCTGCTCGATCCACGGCAGCTTCTCGCGGTGGGGGCAGTCGGTGAAATAGCTCACCATATTGCCCTTGATACCCCACGCGATAAGCTCCTCGGTCTTGTTGAGCAGGTCGTTCGAACAGTGGAACGTCCCGGCCATCCGGGTGGCGTTGCGCGTATGCAGGCCGCGAAGGGTAACGATCTCGGGCAGCCCCTCGGGATTCTCCTCCCCGGCCGGGACGGCATTGCTCACCAGCACGTAACGCTGTCCGAAATAGGTGAACTGGGGGCGCCACGTCTCCACCTCGTCGCCGCGCAGGGTGTAGGTCAACCTGTATTCACCGCGGTAGCCGCCGCATTCGGTAATCGAGTCGCACTCGAAATTGAACAGCTCGGTGGTGTTGAGCTGCACGCTCTGCCCGCGTTTGCCGCGGACTTCCAGCTGCACCGTCCCCGAGAAGTTCTGGCCCATGTCGTAGAGCCATTTGCCGTGGCGGGTCTTGCGGATCGAGACCACGGGGAACTCCTCCATCACCCGCACGGGTTCGGCGACGGGGGAAACCAACTTCCCGCGCTGGGTCGTCACCAGCGGCTCGGCCCAGGCCGAAGCGTCGTAACCGGGCAGCATCCATCCTGTCCGCTCGCGCGTCGCATCGTAATCCTCGCCGCCGAAGATGCTGCTGTACGTCACGGGGCTTTCGGTCACACGCCAGGCGCGGTCGCTGACAATCGTTTCGTGCGTCCCGTCGGCATACTCGATCTCGGCCTTGAAGATCATCTTGGGATAACCGAAGCTGATGAGCGCCTTGAAATAGCGTTCGCGCGGCACATTGTAGAGGCCGTTGCCGAGCATCACCCCGAACACGTTGCCTCCCGGCTGCAATTCTTCGCTGATGTCGAACGTCTGGTAGCACACCTGCCTGTCGTAGTCGCTCCACGCCGGGTCGAGGAAATTGTCGCCCACCTTCGCCCCGTTCAGAAACAGCTCGAACTGTCCCAGGCCGCTGACATAGACCGTCGCCCGCTCGACGGGCTTGGTAACCTTCACTTCACGGCGGAACTGCGGCAGCCGGTTGAGCGCCGTTTTCCTGTCGCCGATCTTTATTTTGTTGAACTCCTGTCCGGGCACCACGCGCAGGCTGTCGGGCAGCTCCTCGAAGGCGATCCACCGGGCTCCGTCCCAATCGCTGCCGCCGAGCAGGCCGACCGCGAACGACCGGATTTCGCTCCACGGCGAATAATTCCCCGCAGCATCGCTCACCCGCACGCGCCAGTAATAGCGCTGCCCCGGCTTCAGCGTCCGCCCGGCATAGCGCACATGCAGTGAAACATCGGATTTGCGTTGTTCGTCCCACAACAGCTTCCGGCCCCTGGCCAGGTCGGCGGGGTCGGACGCCACCTGAATCTGATACCCGGCCTGCAGGAATCCGCGGCCGACGGAAAGCGTCTGCCAACTGAATTGCGGCGTCAGCGTATTGATCGCCAACGGGTTGTCCCGGTATTCACACCTCAGTTCCGCCACACGAAACTCATCTGCGGCAATGCCCCACAGGCAGCTTAGCAGCAATGGGAACAATAGTAATAGTTTTTTCATAATCATTAAGATTTGGTTTCGTTTCAGGTTGTTTTTAATTTCCTTTGAAGCCAAAAATAATGTTTTTATTTTACTTTTACACGCTCTTGCAAAAAATACGAATCCAAAAAGTCATTTTTCGAATATAAAAAATCATATTTCGAACTTTTCCGGCAAAGGTACTATCCCCGCACAGGCTGCCTACCTGCCGCCAAAGCCCGGCAAACAACCGAATATCAGGCAGGCAGCGCACAATACCCAAGCTACCGGACAGCCGGGCATGCAGCGTGCAAAAATGAAAAACCCGCCCTTCGGGCAGGCCGGAAATCGCACAAAATCATCTTACCCGGCTGTACTGGCCGACCGGACAGGCAACCGAACATAGGGAGTCCGGCGTTGGCCGTGCAAAAAACAATGAAAATATGCAGGATGCGGGTGTTGCGGCATCAAATTGAGGTTTTTGGACTGCGAATCGGGGGAGATTCGGCCGTTACGCCCCGCCCGGCAAAAAATTCTTACGGCTTTTTCAACCGCTCCCGCTCCGAATGTCCCGATTTTTTTCCTACCTTTGTCACAAACAAATCTATCAACACATTTTACATCGATACCATGGAATTCGAAGGAACCGTTTACAAAATAATGCCCGTGACGAAAGGCACCTCCGCACGCGGCGACTGGCAGCGCCAGGACGTAGTGTTCGAGATGAACGAAGGCTCGTTCGCACGCAAAATCTGCGTGACGTTCTTCAACAAGCCCGAAGACGTCGCCCGGCTGAAAGAGGGTGCCGCCTACACCGTCTCGGTCAACATCGAGTCGCGCGAATACAACGGCCGCTGGTACACCGACATCCGCGCATGGCGCATCCAACCCAAGCAGGCCGAATCCGCCGCCCCGATGCCCGACATGCCGCCCATTCCCGAAGAGCCCTCATACGCCTCTTCCCCGGCAGAAGTGGACGACCTGCCGTTCTAAAACGGGCAGACACCATACACAGCGGCGGCCGGAGCGATTTCCGGCCGCCGTTGCTTTATACGCATAAACATGGAAAAACCTACCGACACCGCCATACGCCCCCTGCACGAAACGGAACTGCCGGCAGCATCCGCCCTCGCTGGGCGCGTCTTCGCCGAGTTCGAAGCCCCGGAATACAGCCCCGAGGGCATCGGCACATTCCTCCGCTTTGTCGCACCGGAAGCCCTCGCGGCACAGCACCGCAACGGGTCGATGCAATCGTGGGGCGCTTTCCGGCGGGGAAGGCTCGTCGGGATCATCGCCCTGACGCGACGCAGCCACCTGTGCCTGCTTTTCGTGGAGAAAGCCTGCCATCGGCAGGGCATCGCCCGGGCCCTGTTCTCAACACTGCGCGACCACTGCCGCACGGCACCGGACACGCCCCGGATCACGGTAAACTCCTCGCCCTATGCCGTCGGAGCCTACCGCAGGCTGGGATTCCGCGCGACCGGCGACGAACGCACCGTCGACGGCATCCGGTTCACACCGATGGAATACCTATTTATATAAAAAAGAAGCGGGCTCCGCTCGGAGCCCGCTTCCAAATATCTTCCGGAAATGCATCCCGCTTATTTTGCAGGTGCCGGTGCAGGAGTCGTCGCGGTCGAATCGGCCGGTGCGGGCTCCTCGTAAGGGATTACTTCGATCACTTCCACATCGAACTGGAGCGCCTCGTTGGGGCCGATGTCACGGCCTGCACCACGCGTACCGTAAGCCAGGTCGCTCGGAATCCAGAGCGTGATCTTACCGCCCTCGCCCACGAGCTGGAGACCTTCCGTCCAACCCTTGATGACACGGTTCAGCGGGAACTTGGCGGGTTCGTCAGCCTCCTTGGGAGCGCCCTTTTCATCGAACGAATCGGGGCTCTGCTTGCGCATCATCTCCTGCTGCTCTTTCGAGCGGTTCTTGAAGATCGAGGTGTCGAACACCTTGCCTTCACGCGTATATCCGGTATAGTGTACCCGAACCACATCGCGGGGATCCTTCGCCATCTTGGCAGCGTCGCCCTCCTTGGTAACTTTGTAGAGCAGGCCCGACTCGGTCTTCTTGACGCCCGACTTCTTCTCGGTCTTCTCCAGCCATGCCTTCGATGCGGCGGCATTCTCGGCAGGGCGCTTCACCATGAAATAATATTGCAGGTACTGGTTTACCTCGTCCTCGGTCATCTTGGCCTTGCCGTCACGTACGTCCTGCATGGCCTGACCGATCCAAACCAGCTGTATGGGCATACCGCTCTGGCTGATGTTGTAACCGATGTCGTTACCGAAAGCATACGAAATCTCGGCGCGCTCCTCCTCGTTCTCGAACATGGCAGGGTCGGCCGTGGGATATTCGACCTTCGTGCTGTCGCCTCCGGCCAGACGGATGCTGTCCTGCTCGGCACGTTTGGCGGCGATTGCCTGGGCGCGCTCGCCGCGCTTGGTCATGAAGTACTCGCGCAGCATTTCGAGCGATTTGTCGTGCTCCTGCGTAGCCTTACCCATCGCACTTTCCTTGATACCCTTGTCGATGGCCTTGAAATCGAAGGGGATGTCCCTCATTTCAAAATTTATACCGTTACCAATGTTCGCACCCAGCACATACGACAGCGAGTCGAATTCGGAAAGGCTGCCCATACGGACACCGCCGCCCTTGTCTCCGCAGGCGGTCAGGATTGCGGCACCCGCAAGCGCCGCGGCAAAAAGAATCTTTTTCATCGTTTTTTGAATATGTTTAGTCTAATCGTTTGAGCCTGTTCGGGGTTCACCCGCGCAAAGTTATAAAATAATTACGATATCGCCCCAAATTACCGGCGTAAATTATTGCGCCGCGACCAATTCGTATATTTGTCGAGATCGACAAGCTCGATTTCGTAATAAAGCGTGGCATTGGGCCGGATCCCGAGCTCTTTGTCCCCCGCAGAGCCATAGGCAACCGCAGAAGGCATCCATGCATTGATCTTCCCGCCCTTGCCGATCAGCTTCACGCTCTCCTTCATCCCTTTGTTCAGGCTGCCGAGCGACGTGCGCAGCGTGTCGCGGCGCTCGTAGGAGGAGTAGACGTCGGCCCCGTCGGCCGTGCGGATGATGTAGCGCAGAGCAACGCTGTCCCGGTCGGAAACTGGAATCTGCTCCTGATCGCCCAGCACCTCCACGGCGTAGGTCACGCCCGACGGCGTGCGGGCATAGCTGCGGTTCGATTTGGCGAAGTCCGCGAGGAACTGCTCCTCGTAGGCACGCGCCTTTTCGGGCAGCACATAGTTCATGTAACGCAGGTAATAGACCTCGGCATCGTCCGCCGAGAGTTTCGCCCCGGCACGGAACACGTCGCGGATACCCTCGCATACGGCATTGACGTTGAGCGTCGAATCCATTTTGAGCAGGTTCATGCCCACGTTCATACCGATGATATAAGCTACCGAATCGGTGTCGGCCTTGAGTTTCACGCCCCCGCCCGACTTCCTGGAGCAGGCTCCGGCCAGCAACGCCATGGCTGTCAGGGCAAAAAATGTTTTACGCATATTATTTATTTCCGTTTCTTCGAAAAAACCAAAATCAGCAGACATCCCAGGACGGCCGCGGCCATCGAACCCATCAGAATCGCTATCTTGCCCCGGTCGACAAGGTCGGGTTCGGTGTAGGCCAGCGCATCGACGAACAACGACATCGTGAAACCTATGCCGCCCAGGCAGGCCACGGCCAGCAACAGGCGCCATGTAGCCCCCTCGGGCATCACGGCAAGGCCGGATTTCACGGCACCCCAGCTCGCAAGAAATATGCCCAAAGGCTTACCGACCACGAGCCCGAAGAAAATACCCATCCCGATCGACCCGATCTCGGACGAATAGTGAAAAATATTCAGGTACTCGGGCGAGGTGATCTCGACACCGGCGTTCGCCAGTGCGAAAATCGGCATCACCAGGAACGTGACATAGGGCGCCAGCGAATGCTCCAGGCGGTAGCTCATACCCACCGAGTCGGCCGCCAGCAAACGCATGCGGCGCATGTAGAACCGGTGGTGCTCGTTGGGAAAATCATCGCCCGACGTTCTCGCAGCCAACATCAACTCCTTCAGGTGGCGCATCTTATGGGCGAAATACTCCTTGCTGTAACGGGGCGTCATCGGGATCAGCATGGCCATCGCCACGCCCGAAATGGCCGAATGCACGCCCGAATAGTAGAACAACCCCCAGATCACCACGGCGGGCACCAGGTAAAAGAACATGCGTTTTTCGCCCATCTCCTTCATGAAGTAGACCGCGAGCATGATGACCAACGCCGCCAGCAGGCAGCTTATCTGCACCTGCCCCCCGTAGAAGAGCGCGATGACCAGGATGGCCCCCAGGTCGTCGGCGATGGCCAGTGCCGTGAGGAATATTTTGAGCGAAACCGGCACGCGGTCGCCCAGCATCGAAAGGATGCCGATGGCAAAGGCGATGTCGGTGGCCGTGGGTATACCCCATCCGTTGGCCGCTATGGTGCCGTGGTTGAAGAACAGGAAAATGATCGCGGGGGCGAGCATGCCGCCTGCGGCCGCCAATACAGGCAGGATGGCCTGGCGTGCCGACGAAAGCTGCCCGCAAACGATCTCCCGCTTTATTTCGAGTCCGACGGCGAAAAAGAAAATCACCATCAGGCCGTCGTTGATCAGCTTCTCGACGGTCATTCCGCGCGGGAAAACCCAGTCGATCAGCCCGTCGGGGCTGTACACCATCAGCGAAAGATCCGTTTCGAGCAGATGGCGGTAATAGAGCGAAGTCCCGGGCAGGTTGGCCAGCAGCATGGCTACGATCACACAACCGAGCAGTACAACGCCTCCCGCCCAGGGGGCTTCCAGAAAATTGCGGCCGCGTATACCGATCATATGACGCTCACGTACCCAGCGGTACATTGAAAATAGTCGCATTTACCGTCCGTTTGATTTTAATGTCAAATTACACAATTTCCAGAGCATGCGCGCCCCGGTGATGGCATCCACTTTCGCTTCGGGCGCCGGAGCGACCTCCACGACGTCGAACCCGATGATGCGGCGCCCCGAACGCACGAGTGTATCGAGCAGCCACACGGCCTGATTGAACGTAAGCCCCCCGCAGACGGGCGTACCCGTATGGGGACAGTTCTCAAAAGTGAGGCCGTCGATGTCGAAGCTCACGTAAACCTCCTGCGGCAGCGCATCCACGATTCGCCGGCACAGCGCGTCCCAGGTCTCGCCGCGGAACATCGCGGCGGCGAGCGACAGGTCGTCGAAGGTGGCAACACGGGCGGAAGAAGCGGCCAGGGCGGCTTCCGTCCCGCTGAAATCGCGCACTGCGACCTGGGCGATTTTTTTCACCGAAGGCACGTCGCGCAGGACGTTGAACATGATCGAAGCATGCGAGAACTCGAAGCCTTCGTAAGCATCGCGCAGGTCGCAGTGGGCGTCGATATGCAAGATGCCGAACTCCCCGTGGCGGTCACCCAGGGCACGGATCAGTCCGTAGGGCGTCGAATGGTCGCCCCCGACCAGTCCCACGGTCTTCCCTGCGTCGAGCCACCGCGCCGCCTGCGCCCCGATGTTGGCGTTCATGGCGCGGCAGCCTTCGTTGATGCGGCGCACCTTGCGTACCGCATAGTCGTCCTCGGGACTTCCCCCGCCTTCGAGATGGGCAATCACCTTCTCCGCATCGCTGCGCAAGCGTTGCGACTCCTCCAGCAACGCATAGTCCACATCGGCCGTGGCGATACCGCGGCGCCACACGCCGGGAGCCAGCGGCTCATGGAAGTCGAGCTGCGTCGAGGCTTCTATCACGGCATCGGGCGCATGGGCCGTCCCGGCGCCGTACGACACCGTCACGTCCCACGGAGCCGAAACCAGCACCAGTTCTGCCGTTCCCGGCTCGAAAGGAAGCCCGAAATAGGTTCCGTTATCCACACCGACCCCGTCGGGATCGAAGGCGTTTAGTTCCATACGGTTGAATTTCATTCTCCATTTTCCGCGCCCGGCACAGATAGTCTGCTTGCAACCTCTGCCCCCGCTTAATGAAAATGTTCATTTTAAATGACAAAGGTACAAAAAATTTAATTTTTCCCTATATTTGTTTCCGGAAAGAAAAGAAATCAGGAAAAAGCAACTATCCATGAAAATCGTCGCAGACAGTGCCATCCCTTTTTTGCAGGGGGTTCTCGAGCCGTGGGCCGAGGTACGCTACCTGCCTGGCAGCCGGATCGCCGCGGAGGACGTGCGCGATGCCGACGCCCTCATCATCCGCACCCGCACCCGTTGCGACGGGCGCCTGCTCGCCGGTTCGCGCGTCCGTCTGATCGCCACGGCCACCATCGGGTTCGACCACATCGACACGGCGTGGTGCGCGGCGCACGGCATACGGGTCGCCACGGCAGCAGGCTGCAACGCCCGCGGCGTACTGCAATGGGCGGGCGCCGTACTGGCCCACCTCGCGCGTACACAGGGGTGGGAGCCCGCACAGCGGACGCTGGGCATCGTGGGCGTCGGGCATGTGGGTTCCCTCATCCGGGAATACGCCAGCCTGTGGGGCTTCCGCGTCGTCTGCTGCGACCCGCCGCGCGAAGAGCGCGAGCATTGCGGGTTCCTGCCGCTGGAAGAGGTCGCACGCGAAGCCGACCTGCTCACCTTCCACACGCCGCTCGACGCCTCGACGCGGCACATGGCCGGCGAGGGGCTGCTCGCCCGCCTGAAACCGGGCGCCGTAGTGATGAACTCCTCGCGCGGCGAAGTGGTCGACGGCGACGCATTGCTGCGGAGCGGCCATCCCTGTGTGCTCGACGTCTGGGAACACGAACCGCACCTCGACCCGCAGTTGCTCGACCGCGCGCTGCTCGCCACGCCCCACGTCGCCGGCTACTCCGAGCAGGGCAAAGCCACCGCTACGGCCATGTCCGTCGCCACGCTGGCCGGCTTCTTCGGCCTCCCGCTCCGGGGTTGGTACCCCTCCGAAGCCGCCCCCTCCGTCCCGCGGCCGATCCCGTGGCAGGAGCTTTGCACGACCATCGGCGACGCCTATGACATCGAAGCCGAAAGCTGCCGCCTCAAGGCGCGGCCCGCCGATTTCGAGGCCATGCGCGACCACTACCGCTACCGCAGGGAATACTTTTAGCGAAATCAATTCTTTTTTAGTACCTTTGCGGCCACGGACAATGCCCTTAAGAAAATGTACCGGAGAATCATAAAGCCCATCCTTTTCTCGCTTACCATCGAGCGGGCACACCATGTGGCGCTTCTGTTGTTGCGCATCATCGGGCTCATACCCGGCGGGCGCTGGTTCCTGCGCAAATGTTACACCGTACGGCACCCGGCGCTCGAACGCGAGGTCTTCGGCGTAAAATTCGCCAATCCCGTCGGCCTGGCCGCAGGTTTCGACCACAACGGCGAAGCCTACCGCGAACTGGCGGCACTCGGCTTTGGGTTCATCGAAATAGGTACCGTCACCCCGCGCCCGCAGGCGGGCAACCCGCGCCCGCGCGTGTTCCGGCTGCCCAAAGACCGGGCTATCATCAACCGCATCGGGCTCTCCAACCGCGGGCTGGACAAGACGATCTGCCACCTGCGCCGCCCGCACGAAGGGCTCATCGTGGGCTGCAACATCGGCAAGAACACCGTGACGCCCCCCGAAAATGCGGCGGCAGATTACCTCCGGCTCTTCCGCAACCTCTACCAGTATGCGGACTATTTCACGGTGAATATCAGTTGCGACAACTCCTGCCGCGAAGGCACCACCTACACACGCACGCACATACTCCAGATACTTGATCCGCTGTTCGACTTCCGCCGCGGGCAGAACCAGTACCGGCCGATCATGCTCAAGGTGTCGCCCGACATGTCGGACGAAGTCATCGACGAAATCAGCGACATCCTGCTCGAAACACCGCTCGACGGCATCGTGGCCACCAACGGCACCCACCGCCGCGAAGGGCTGCATACGAGCCACATGGCGCTCGACAAGATCGGCAGCGGCCGCCTGAGCGGCGCACCGCTCACCCAACGGGCCGTAGAGGTCGTGCGGCGCATCCACACCCGCTCGGGCGGCAACTTTCCGATCATCGGCGTGGGCGGCATCATGAGCCCCGCCGATGCCAAGGCGATGCTCGACGCAGGCGCAGACCTCCTGCAACTCTACACCGGTTACATCTACGAAGGGCCGGGGCTGGTCGGCGAAATCTGCCGTTCGCTGATCGCCGATGCCGAAGCGGCCGCAGCCGCCAAGGCAGCCGCAGAAGCGAGAGCCGAAGAAGAGGCCCGGGCTGCTGCTCAGGCCGCTGAGGCAAAAGCCGCAGCAGCGACGGCTTCAGGCGCACAGGCACCGGAAGCCGGGAAGGCCGCACCCGGAACGGAAACCGCCGCGACAGCCCAAACACAGGCCGCCGCACCTGCAGAATCGGTGCCGAACCCGTCACCGGAAACACAGAACAGCCCGGCACGACCTGCGGATAACGAACCGGACACCCGCAAGAAACAGCCCGCATCCTGAGCCTCAAATATTGCCATGAAAGCAACGATCATCACCATCGGCGATGAAATCCTCATCGGCCAGATCGTGGATACGAACTCCGTATCCATCGCCAAGCACCTCAACGCCGCCGGCATCGTCGTACACGAAAAGGTTTCGATCGGCGACGACAGCACACAGATCGTCCGGAGCGTGGAACGCGCCCTGGGAGATTCCAACGTCGTCGTCATCACCGGGGGGCTCGGCCCCACCAAAGACGATATCACCAAAAAGACCCTGGCCGGAATGTTCGGCTGCGAACTGGTGCCCGACCAACGGGTCGCCGACCATGTGAAACGCATGCTCGAAGGGCGCGGCATCGAGTTCAACGAACTCAACCGCGGGCAGGCGATGGTTCCGGCCTGCTGCACGGTGCTGTTCAACGCCCACGGCACGGCTCCGGGCATGTGGTTCGAACGCAACGGCAAGGTGGTGGTCTCGCTGCCCGGTGTCCCCTACGAGATGGAACACCTGATGCAGGACGAAGTGATGCCGCGCCTGAAAGCGCATTTCGAACTGCGCCAGATCGTGCACCGCACGATGATCACGGCCGGGCTGCCCGAGTCGATGCTCGCCGCAAAGATCGAAGCATGGGAAAACGCCCTGCCATCCTACCTGAAACTGGCTTACCTGCCCAATCCGGGCGCCGTACGGCTGCGCCTGTCGGCCTATGAGGTCGAGGGCGAAAGCGTTTCGAAGGAGATCGAACGGCAATTCGAGGCACTGCGGAAAATCATCCCCCACAACATCATCGGGTACGAAACGGCCACCATGCAGGAACTGGTACACAAGCTGCTCACCGAGCGCGGGCTGACCCTCGCCACGGCGGAAAGCTGCACCGGAGGCAACATCGCGGCACGTTTCACGGCCATGCCGGGTGCTTCGGCCTATTTCCTCTGCGGCGTAGTTTCGTACAGCAACGCCTCGAAACACGATATCCTGGGCGTAGACCCGGAGGTCATTGCCCGCCACGGCGCCGTCAGCGAAGAGGTCGCACGGCGAATGGCCGAAGGGGCACGACGGATCTCGGGTGCCGACTACGCCATAGCGACCACCGGTATCGCAGGCCCCGCGGGCGGCTCCGCCGAAAAGCCGGTCGGCACGGTATGGATCGCCGTGGCGACCCCACACCGGACGACCGCCATCCTCAAACAGTGCGGTTCCGACCGCGGGCAGATCATCGACCGGGCCAGCGCCTTCGCCATCAGCCTGCTGCGCGACGAACTCAACGGTAAATAATACATTCGTCCCATGCATAGAATACTTGCCTCAACCATCGGTGCACTCCTCGCCCTCACATCCTGCATGCGTCAGCAGCCCGAGGAGCGGGTGCATAAACTCCTGACCGACCGCATCCAGACCCTTGCCACGGCGGAAAGCTGCACGGGCGGTACCATCGCGGCACGCTTCACGGCCATGCCGGGTGCCTCGGCCTATTTCAAATGCGGCGTAGTGACTTACAGCCTCGATGCCAAGCAGAACTTCGTAAACATCTGCTGCGATACGATAGCCCGCTACGGCGCCGTCAGCGAACAGGTCGTACGCCAGATGGCCGAAGGCGTCCGCCATCTGGCAAATGCACACTACGCTATCGCCACGACAGGGATCGCAGGCCCCACGGGCGGCACCCCCGAATACCCGGTCGGTTCGGTATGGATCGCCGTCAGTTCGCCCCTGCGCACCACGGCCCGGCTGATCCATGCCAAAGGCGACCGCACGCAGATCATCCGCGAAGCGGGAACGGCCGCCATCGAACTGCTCGAAGAAGAGTTGCTCGCCGCCCAACCGGGCAAATAGTTTCAAATTACGGCTGATCCGTTTGTTTTTGCAAACAATTTAGCTTATTTTTGCAGCAATTCAGCCCAGCGCAAAATGAAAAGAACCTTATTCCTGTCGGTGTTGTTCGGTATGCTCCTCACCACGGCCCATGCTGAAAACGAAAGCCACCAACAAGTAGAGAGTACACTTTACGCCTATTACCGCTGGTGCAACAACAACATACGCGACACGGCCGTCCTCAGCAAGGCGGACACGCTGTTCCGGCTCTCGGGCGAGAAGCACGACATCCGGATGCAGGCCGTTGCCCTGAGCTTGAAAGCCGACCATTACTATTTCAACAACAACCTCGACTCGCTCAAGGCATGGATTCCCCGCGTGCAGGATTTCGCCCGCAAGAATGACCAGATCAAGTATTACTACTTCACCTGGTCGCGGCTGATTCTCTATTATACCAAACAGGCGCAATACACGCTCGCCCAATACGAACTGGAGCAGTATATGTCGCAGGCCGAAAAGGACAATTACAAACCCGCAACCGCCGAGGCATACAAACAGCTCGGACACATCTACCGCACCCGCGGATTGAAAAAACCCGCTGTGGAATACTACCGGAAGGCAATCGATTTCATCATCCAGAACGGGCTCAACACATTCCATCTCTCGAACCTCTATTCGGAACTCGCGACCATGCTGATGGATCTGCAACGCTATCCCGAAGCCGCAGAAGCCGTCGAAAAAGGCAAGGCATGCATTCCGCTACCGGACTACATCTGGGGTCTGAAGGCCAAGGAAACGCACCTGCTCGCCCAGACAGGCCAGACCGACAAAGCCAAAGCACTTTTCAACGAGATCAAGGCCGGGCAGAACGGCAACCTCTCGGAGATCAAACTCGCTGAAATCGAGGTCGCCATCTACAACCATTCGCACGAATACGGCAAGATGATCGCCGCAATCGACAAATTGATCAGGTCGTTCGAAAGAGAAGGATACAAGGAATCCTATTTCTACTACCTCTATGAAAACCGTGCAGCCGCCTACGCCGCCCTCGGCAATTTCGAAGCCGCCTACCGGGACATACAGCATTACACAGAACTCTACCACAAACAAGTCAACGACGACAACGAAAAGACGCTCGGGGAATTCGCCACGCTGCTCGACGTCAACAGGCTGAACGTGGAAAAGGCCGAACTGCACCAGCAGGCGCAGGAAGAGCGCCTGCACCGCACCCAATTGGGCACCATCGGCCTGGCGTGCATCCTCTTGCTGGCCGCCGTCTTCATCGCGGTGATGCTCCGCATGAACCGCCACCTCGCCCGCGCGAAGCGGGCCGCCGAAGAGAGCAACCGGATGAAGGGCATCTTCATCCGCAACATCACACACGAAATCAATACGCCGCTCAACTCCATCGTCGGGTTTGCGGAGCTGGCCGCAGCCTCGGACGATGCCGATGCCGCCGAACGGCAATCCTATATCGGCATCATCCAGGAAAACAGCGGCTACCTGCAAAAACTCGTGGACGACGTACTCTACGTCGCCGGACTCGAATCGTCGGAAACCCCGCCGGCCATGAGCCCGACCGACATCAACGAATGCTGCCAGGAGTGTATTCAGAAGGTCTCACAGTCCAGTTCCCGGGCGGTGAGTATCCGTTTCGTCCCGGCATGCGAGAAATTCCACCTGCACACTTCGTGCATGCTAATATCCAAAGCCATCACCGAAATGCTGCGCAATGCCGTACATTTCGCGGCCGACGGAGAAATCACGCTCGCATATACGCTGGACGGCGGCAACCGCCGCATCACATTCACGGTAACCGACTCGGGGCCCGGCATCCCGGCTTGCGAGGCCGAGCATATTTTCGGACGCTTCGTCAAGCTCGACACCTTCTCGCAAGGGCTCGGGCTCGGGCTGACCGTGTGCCGGCTGATCGCCTCGGCCCTGGGCGGCACGATAAAACTCGACACAAATTACAGCGGAGGGGCACGTTTCGCACTTTCGATACCGTTACGTTAAACGCTAAAAACCAATACAATAGACCACGCACCGGAAAATTAATGTGGATTATTAATCTTTAATTCTCATTTTTTCCTTATATTTGCACTCCCTTACGGGAATAACGAACAAATTTAGCGAAAACAACAATGAAAGTTTGCGAAATCACAGGCAAGGTAGCGATCGTGGGCAACAACGTCTCGCACTCGCACCACAAGACCAAACGCAAATTCAGCCCCAATCTGAAAACCAAGCGTTTCTGGTCCGAGCAGGAAGGCCGCTGGATCACCCTGAAGGTGTCGGCAGCTGGAATGAAAACAATCAACAAGAAGGGTCTTGCAGTAGCACTGCGCGAGGCTGCCGCACCCAAGTCCGTTTACTAAAACACCAAAGTAACAAATGGCAAAGAAAGGCAACAGGGTTCAGGTCATTCTCGAATGCACCGAACAGAAACAGAGCGGAGTTCCGGGAATGTCCCGTTACATCACGACGAAAAACAAAAAGAACACCCCCGACCGTCTGGAGCGTAAAAAGTACAATCCGTTCTTGAAGAAGGTCACCGTTCACCGTGAAATTAAATAGTTTTGAAGCTCTATGGCAAAGAAAGTAGTCGCAACACTGAAAACCGGCACGGGTAAGAACTTTACGAAGTGCATCAAGATGGTCAAGTCGGACAAGACCGGTGCTTACATGTTCAAGGAAGGCATCATTCCCAACGACCAGGTCAAGGAATTCTTCGAAGAGAAGAAATAAGTATTTTAAGAGCTAATCTTAAATACAAAGGGCATCCGATCGGATGCCCTTTGTGTTTCTCCGGCTCTCTCCCGGCGGTTCAGAACTTGTGCACGGCGCGCACCAGGAAATTGTTATACTTGGGAATTTCGACGACATAGGGAGGTTCGATCCCCATATGCGACGTAAAAGCCGACTTCTCGTCCTTCTCGGTCGAGGAGAAATAGTAAACCAGCCGATCCATACGCTTGCCGCCGTTATTCTTGAGGGCGTTGTTGAACCGGTTACGGGCCTGGCGGCTGGACTGCACACGCGTCCCGCCGCTGTAATTATGGCCGATGTTCAGCAGTTCGTCGATCGACGGAAGGTACCAGCCCTCACCCTTCTCGCGGCACCACTTGAATGCCGGGAAATCGTCCCACGAAAGGTTGTTCTCGGCGATGTAGGCCGCAACTTTCTCCATGTTCACACTGCCGTCGGAACGGTTGTCCGTACCAATGACGCGCAGGTCGGGCTTGCGGAACTCGCTCCAGTGCAGGTAAATCTCATCGAGCGAGATTACCAGCCCGTGCTGGCGGTCGTCGGAGAGCATACACACGACGCCCTTGATCCCGTCCTGGTTATAGAATTCGCCGATCTCGTACTCCTTGACCACATACTTCACCCCATCGGCAGGGCTGGCGGCAGGCGCCTCGGCCGCAGCGGGAGCGGCGGAAACCTTAGCGGGCTCCTCGGCCGGGATGGCCGGGGTCAACGGTGTTGCAGGAATGCTCGCGGCAGCCTTGAAATACTCCTTCTCGCCGTTTGCATATTGGATATAGCTGATTTCCGACACGGGCAGGACGTAAGTCGGGCCGTCGGGATTGGAGAAACGCTTGTAACGAACGGACTCGGGGGTTATCTCCGTCACTTTCGCTTCGACCTTCGAGGCGTCAGCCTTGATTATCAGGTCTTGGGCTGCGACAGTCAGTACGCCGCAAAACGCTGCCAACAGCAGCAGGATCGTTTTTTTCATCATTGCAGGAAATGTATATAGCGCAAATATAACGTTTTTTTCCAAACTTTCTTATTATCTTTGTCAGGATATATAAATATAAGTATGGGATTTTTCGATATTTTCAAAAAGAAACAGGATAGCGCCGCAGCGGACATTCCGGAGAGCCGGCAACAGCAGCAGGAAGAGCTTAACGCGGGGCTCGAAAAGACCAAGACCGGAATCTTCTCGAAACTCGCCCGTGCCGTAGCAGGCCGCTCGACGGTCGATGCCGACCTGCTGGACGACGTGGAGGAGGTGCTGATTACGTCGGACGTGGGCGTGGAAACCACGGTGAAGATTATCCGGCGCATCGAAGAGCGTGTGGCGCGCGACAAATACATGAATACGTCCGAGCTCCAGTCCATCCTGCGCGAGGAGGTCATGTCGCTGATGGAGGAGTCGCACGGCTCGGAGAAGCATTTCGGGCTCGACGCCAGGCAGGGCGAACCCTACGTGGTGATGGTCGTCGGCGTCAACGGCGCGGGCAAGACCACCACCATCGGCAAGCTCGCGGCACAGCTGACCAAGGCCGGGCTGAAAGTCTGGATCGGTGCCGCCGATACGTTCCGCGCCGCCGCCATCGACCAGCTCAAGGTCTGGGCCGACCGCGCCGGGGCGACGATGATCCGTCAGGAGATGGGATCCGACCCGGCATCGGTGGCGTTCGACACGCTGACGTCGGCCAAGGCCAACGGCGCCGACGTGGTGCTGATCGACACGGCAGGCCGCCTGCACAACAAAGTCAACCTGATGAACGAACTGACCAAAATCCGCAATGTCATGGGCAAGGTCATCCCCGGAGCCCCGCACGAGGTAATGCTGGTGCTCGACGGCTCCACGGGACAAAACGCCTTCGAACAGGCACGGCAGTTCACGCAGGCGACGCAGGTCACTTCGCTCACCATCACCAAGCTCGACGGCACGGCCAAGGGCGGCGTGGTGATCGGCA
>ERZ837380.2324-NODE-2324-length-20509-cov-13.583016_pt1 | contig 20509 bp, 17 predicted proteins | sample MGYA00519685_ERZ837380 | MGnify/ENA primary metagenome ERZ837380 (study PRJEB31850, sample SAMEA3708817) | human gut metagenome | biome: human gut; feature: human-associated habitat; material: faeces | place: China | collected 2014 ...
AACGTTCGTTGAAAGCTCAGCGGTGAAGCTGCGTTTCGATCCTTGCCCTGTCCAGTCCTTCGCCAATGACGATGAGCACATCCTGCCCCTGCGGGATGGGTTCCAGTGTTCTGCCGGCAGCGGTGGCGTTCAGCTCCAGCCAGCCGGTGGTGCCCTGCGGGTCCGGTGCAAAGCCCTTCACCCGCAGCACATGGCCGCAGGCGGCATCCGCAAACAGGTGGTCGGCAGCGGCCTGCAGCTGCTGCAGCGTCAGGTGCTGCTCCAGAAAGCACAGAGAGCTGAAGGCTTCGTGCTCATCAAAATGCAGCTTTTCGCAGCTGGCCTGCCTGCAGCCGCAGGCCGCAATGGCGGCAAGGTCGGCATCGGTAAGCCGTGCCCAGTCCTTGGTGATGATCTCTTCCGGCGCAAAGCGGCGGGAGCACTTGCAGCCCTCCAGCGCACGGGTCAGGTGGGCCACGGCGGCAGCGGTCTGCTGCTGCCCGGCCAGCTGGGTACGGCTGACCAGCACCCGGCCCGCGTTGGCCGTCTCGGATGCCAGCACGTACTCAGCCTGCGGCGAAAACGTTTCCGGCAGCATGGCATCCACTATGGCGATCACATTGCCGATGTGATACCAGCGGTCCAGCGGGTCGTCCCGCAGCACATCAAAAAACTCGTCCACATCAAAGATGCCGCTGGGTTCCACCACCACCCGGTCGAACCCGCGCATGGCCATGGCAATGAGCTTGGTGCGCATCCGGCGCTGGTGGGTGTCGCAGTCGCATCCGCCGCTGATGGTCTCAAGGTCGCAGTTCGGGCCAAGAAGGTCCTGCACCAGCATGGCATCCACGTTCACCGCGCCGAAGTCGTTTTCCAGAATGCAGACATTGTGGCCCTGTGCCACCAGATACCGGACATACCGACGCAGAAAGGTGGTTTTGCCTGCGCCCAGAAAGCCGGTGATAAGGTCTACCTGTACCATAATAAAAAGCACCTCCTGTGCTGTTGTTTGCCCGGTTCCAGTATACCGCAGCAAACTGCAATACGCCAGTGGCAGATGCAAAAAGCCCCGCATTTCTGCGGGACTTTTTATGTTCGTATTCAGCCGCTGTCGGATGCAGAGCTGTACTCGGCAATGACCTTGCGGGCGGCAGGTGCCATTTTGGCCGGTACGGCGGCAGGTTTTGCAAGGAAGTAGCCCTGCAGCGCATCCGCGCCCAGCTCGATGACCTTGCGCAGCTCGGCGGCGGTCTCCACGCCCTCGGCAATGATCTGCATGTTGCGCGGGTGGGCATAGGCCACGATGTTCTGCACGATCTGCTGCTTGTCCGGGTCGGTATCGATACCGCGGATGATGGCGATATCCACCTTGATGAACCGGGGCGAAAGCTCCAGCAGGCTGTTCTCGTTGGCAAAGCCGCTGCCGTAATCGTCCAGCGCGAACATGCCGGAGAAGCCCGGCACATGGCGCTTGGCCTCCAGTGCTTCGTGGTCGATCTCCTCTTCCTCGGTGATCTCAATGACCATCTGGCAGCACAGCTCATGCCAGCGGCTTTCCATATACTCGCTGTCCTCTCTGGGCAGGCAGACGCTTGCAATGGAGTTGATGAACAGCATCGTGTCCCTGCGCACAAGGCCCTCGCTGCGCAGGTGGTCGAAGTTCTCCAGCGATTTGAAGAAGGTCAGCCGCTCGATCTCGCACAGTGCGCCCTGCTCCCGCGCCAGCTTCATGATGGTAGCGGGCGAGCGCAGCGCTTCCATATCGGAGCGCATCAGGGCTTCGTAGGCCATCACCTTGCCGGTACGGGCCGAGAAGATGGGCTGGAACACATAGTACACCCGTTCCTCGGTAAGCAGCTGCTGGAAGTCGCGTCTCAGCTGTGCGGCCTGTGCTTCCTGCTGGTAGATCTCCATGCTGAACTCTTCCAGATGTCCCTTGTTGGTGCGCTTGACCTGATAGAGGGCAAAGTCGGCATACTTTTTCAGGGTGTCCATATCGGTGCCGTTGGCCGGGTACCACGCCACACCGCCGGAAATGCTGATACGCAGCTCATTGCCGCTGGGCAGGATGGCAACGCTCTTCTTCATGGCGCTGCTCAGGGTGCGGATCTTCTCACGGATCTGATCCTGACTGGAATAGCCGTAGAACAGCAGCACGAACTCATCGCCGGAAAGGCGGGACACCACAGTGCCGTTGGGTGTGTTCTCCGCAAGGCAGCGGCCAGTGCGGTGGATGTACTGGTCGCCCCAGTCGTGGCCGTAGGTATCGTTGATGTGCTTGAGGTTGTCCAGATCCATCATCAGCAGAGCTGCAACGCCCAGCTGGTGCGGATCGTGGAACAGCTCTTCGCTCACGCGGTGGAAGGCCTGACGGTTATACAGGCCGGTCAGGATATCGTAATCGCGTTCGTGCTCAATACGCATGCGCTCCAGCGTGGTGGCGGTAACGTCCTCAGCCAGCCCCACCTGCGTGGTCTGGTCGTTGGTGACGCGCAGCATGATGTAGCGGGTCTCGCCCTCCCTGCGGATGGTGAGTATCTTGTCTCCCTCTGCCGTGGTGGTACAGGGATGGGAAAGCTGGATGTTGCTCAGCTTTTCCTCAAAGCGGCGCACACTCAGGAAGTGATCCTTGGGCTGGGGGGGCACCCAGCAACGCAAAAAAGTTATCGGTAACATACACACTGCCAGTGTCGAACCTCAGCTCATAGCCGCCCAGCTCCACACTGGCCATGTCCATGATGCGCAAAAACTTTGTGGAGTTGTTCAGCAGCTCGCTGTTCAAGCTGGTCAGTGCATCGGCCAGACGGTCCAGCTCCCGGATGTTGGTATGGGACAGCTGCGGGAACTGCTTTTTCTCCTGCCCGTCCACCACTTCGTGATACAGCAGCTCCACCGGATAGGCCAGATTGCGGGCAATGACCAGACTGCCCAGCGCGCCCAGCACCAGCGTAAACACAATGGCAATGGCGATCACGTTGCGCACATTGTCTGCAAAGGCAAACAGCACCTTGCTGTTCACGGTGCCGATCAGCAGCCAGCGCTCATTGGAAAATGGCGCGTTGCGGCTGTACAGGGTAATGGGCAGGGCCACGGCATAATAGTCTTTATTCCGTAGCGTCAGCCAGCACTCGTCCGCCCGGAGTTCGCAGTTCATCATGCCGGCCGGTGCTTCCGAAGTGATCATATCCTCGCTGGAAGTGACCGCCTTGCTGACGATAAAGGAGGTATCTTCCTCATCAGCAGTGGTGGAGACTAAGAAGTAGGTGCCGGTATTGCCGTCCTGCAGTTCACTGTAAGGCAGCTTTGTCTGCAGGTAGCTGGTAAGCAGCTCCACACCCACCACACCGTAGATCGTGCCGTCCGGCAGGATCAGCGGCTGGGAGTAGGCAATGGCGGTGCGGCTGTCGTTGCCTATCTTATAGGCACTGGTGGTCCAGCGGCCGTAATCCTCGGCGTTCAGCCTTGCGCCGTCCTCCCACGCGGTCTGGAAGGGAGTCTTGGAAAAGCCGTTGCCCTTCAGGCCGTAGTAGCGCAAGGTGGGCTGCCAGCTTTTATCGGTGGTGATGCCCAGCTTTTTGACCACCGCCGAGCTGCCGCGCTCGATCATCAGATCGGCGTTGTCCTCCGAAGGGCGGGCATCCGGGTCCAGATCCCGCAGGTAGATGCCGGACAGGCCGCAGCCCACATCAAGGTTGTGCAGATTCACGGTGTTCAGTACCACAAAGATGCCACTGACCGGTTTTGCTCGCAGGGTGTTCACCAATTCCGGCGCAATGGCCGTGAGCAGTGCGTCGCTCTTCTCACGGCTCGTGTTCAGTTCGGCCAGATTGAGCTGGCCTTCTTCCTGCATGGCAAGAACGGTATTGTTGATGTGCTCCGACAGATCGGTCAGGTTCTGTGCATCCTGCATCAGGTCCTGCACGTAGCTGACGCGGTTGCGCACCTGCATGTTGAGCATGTCCTTGGCGTTCTGGTTCAGCCTGCCGTCCACATTGGTAATGGCAATGCTGACTGCCAGCAGCACCACCTCCACCAGCATCACCAGCATCATGGCGTTAAAAATGGTGCGGAAGATAGGCCTGCCTGTTTTTTTGCGCCGGGCGGCATCCGTATCCTTCTGTCTGCGCAGCATCGCCATCCCCTCTCTTCCTCAGCGTGTTCCGTCGGCTCAGTCCTCGTACTGTTTGAGCTGACCGCAGATATCCTGATACCATGCCTCAAAGTGATCGTTGGTCAGGAACTCGGCTTCTGCGTCCGCAGCGCTCTGACCCTCGGCGATGCGCTGCTCCACGGTCTCGCGGTCCGCAGCGGCAAGGCCACTCAGGCCGTATTCCAGCACCTTGCGGGCGCTGCTGCCGCAGCTCACGCAGCCAAGGGCCAGCGCCGCGGCGCACAGCCCGGACACGACCGCTTTGAGATATTTTTTCATCGATTTTCTCCCCTGAGGGCGCTCACGCAGCAGGACGTTCCGGCTACCATATTACCCGATTATGCTTAGTTTATCATACCATCTTTTTCCGGGTGCGTAAACAAAATCCGGCAAAAACCTTCACGATCACAAGAAAGCGGAAGAACTTTCCACCCATCGGAACAAAAAGCACAGCCGTCAACAGTTCATCCGCCTCGGCCAGCTGGGCCTCGGCAGCGGCATCGTCCAGCATATCCCTGCCCGCGCAGCGCTGCAGGATGACATGGCACACCGGGCGGCGTGTGGCCTCCAGCACCGAGTGGCGGAAACCGTAGCGGGAGACGTTCTTTTTGCCGTACAGCAGGATGAAGCCCATGCTGTTGCGGCTGTCCGCCCGCAGGAAGCCGTGGGTGATGTAGGGCATCTGCTGGGTATAGTTGAGGGTATCCAGCGTGCAGAAATCCAGCGGTTCCAGCGAGTACAGCTCCAGATCGTACCGGGTGATGTGGGAGCGGTTGTAGAACGGCATGTTCGCGCCGTTGATGTCCGCCGGGCAGGTGCGCATGGTGACAGGCGCGTTCTCGGCCACATGGTAACAGTTGCGGATGAGCCGCAGCAGGTGGTCGATATCGCTGCCGTTGGTAATGGAAGCCGAGCCACCGCCCAGACGGATGGCCTGCACCTCGCAGTCGGCAAAGTCAGCAGCGTTGGCCCTAAGCTCCAGCGCCATGGCCAGCACATATTCATGCAGCATTTCGGTGTTGCGGCCCTCGATCAGGGTGCGTCCGTTGAAGGACGGCTTCCGGGTGATGAAGGGGAAATTCAGCTTCATCACCACCGGGTGAAGCGGGGTAGTTTCCATAATTATATGACCTCCGTCAACAGCAATGCCGCACCGGAAGCAGAGGTTTGCCCTGCCCCGGCGCGGCACCGAGAAGAAAGAAAAAACCGTTTAGGATGGGCTTGCGGTACCGACAGCTTTATTCTATCGGACAGCAGCCCGTTTGGCAAGAGAAATTATGCCTTTGCCTGTGCGATGCAGTCGGCCACAGCCTCCTGCACAGCCTTGACAGAGAAGCTCAGAGTGGAAGAGGTGATGGCATCCACGCTGGTATCGCCCTGGCTCTCCACAACGGCAGCTGCCATGCTGGAGCGCAGGTCGTCCTTCATCAGGTCATCGTTGCCGGAAGAGGTGATCTTGCAGTCGGTGATGGCGTCCTCGCTGAAGGTCATGGTGACGGTCACGGTGCTGTAGCCGGAGTTCTTGGAAGCAGTGTAGGTGCCGGCATAGTACTGGCCGTTGGTGGTGCGCTCCTCGGCGCTGTTCTCACCGCCGCCAATGCCGTTGTCCAGATCGTTCTTGACGTACTCGGCAGCCAGGTAACCGGTCACGAACGCGCTGCCGCAGCTGTTGCCTGCGGTGGGGGTGTGGTACTGCACACCGTAGCGCTGGCCGCAGCAGTTGCCGACAGCGTACAGGCCGGGGATGGGAGCCTTGGCACCGGTCAGGACGCGGTACTCACCATCGGTGCAGACTGCAGCGTGCTGGCACAGGCCGCCGGAGGGGTTGCCGCCGGTGACGGAGGAAGCTGCGAAGAACGGAGGATCCTGAATCTTGAAGTGCATCATGGATGCGTCTGCGCCCCAGTCGGAGTCGTAACCGGCATCGCACATCTCGTTCCAGTGCTTGACCTCGTCCAGGAAGCCCTGCTTTGCGTCGCCCTCATAGCCCATGATGTCGGCCAGCTCTTCCAGCGTGTCGGCAGCATACAGGGTGGTGGGGTCGTTGCCGTAGCGGGCAAAGGCCTGCACGGAGAAGCCGTCGGGGCCGGTCTTGTAGTTGGCCATATCCTTGCGGACCTTTTCCAGCATGTAGTCGTTGCTGCGGTCCATGGCCTGATGGTCGTAGGCCTGATACTCGCAGTAAGCATCCCAGTTGGAGTCGGTGACGCAGACCATCTTCTGGCCTTCCGGCATCATATCCAGGTAGCCCACGGAGCCGTGGCGGGTGATGGTCTCGTTGAAGAAACGCTTGCCGTCATTGCCGAAGATGGGCCAGATGCCGCCGAAGGGGAAGGACGGGCGGCTGTTGATGCCGGCTGCCTGACCTGCACGGGGGCCTGCCTCCATGGTAGCGCCTGCCCACAGCATCATGCGGATGCCGGAACCGTCACGGCCCATGGAAGAAATGTTGTTCACGTCGGTGCGGTCCTTGCCGTAGGACCATGCCAGGTTGCGCAGGGTGTCGCACAGGTCCAGACGCATGTCCGGGTTGCCGCCGAAGTCGCCGGCTGCCACGATGACAGCATCGGCATTGACCTGGAAGTACTTGCCGTCGATGTCGGTGAAGATGGCACCGGTGACCTTGCCGTTCTCGTGCACCAGGGTCAGACCCTGTGCGCCGTAGATGTACTCGCAGCCCTTCTCCACAGCCTTCTGCTGCAGCAGACGGACGGTGTACGGCCACATATTGTTGTTGGTGTTGGTCTCGGTGCCGGTATCACGCCACTGGGTCATGCCGACGTAGTAGTAGCTGTGGCTGCAGGGGTTCTGGAAGTGCTTGTTGCCCTTGTAGTTCACGGCGTGTGCGTACTTGGCAACATAGTCGGGGTCCAGCTCAGCCAGCATCCAGTCCAGTGCCTCGCCGGAGCGGGTGGCGTAGTCCTTGACGATCTTCTGGTTGGCGTGGCCCAGAGCCTTGACCATGTACTCGGTGAAGATGTCCATGGGGTCGTACTTCTCGGCACCCTTGTCCAGGAAGAACTTGGAGTTGTAGGTGGTCAGGTCGCAGGCATAGTTGTCGTACTCTTCCCAGGTCTGCACTTCGCAGCAGATGGTGTTCAGGCCCTCTTCAGCGCAGCGCAGGGCGGCGGCAGTACCGGCCTGACCGGAACCGATGACCAGAACTTCGCAGTCCTTGGTGTACTCGACCTTGTCGGCCAGCTGGGGCTCATCGCCCAGCCAGGCGGGCTTGTTGTTCATGAACTGCTCTTCCGGGATGTTCAGGGAATCGACCATACCGACCATCATGGAGCCCATGATGTCGCCGTTGCCCTTCTGCTCGATGTACTCTTCCGGGGTCTCAGGAGCCTTGGCGTCCGGGTTGGAGCCGCGGTTAGCCTGCGAGTAGCTGGTGGCAAAGATGTCTTCCCAGGTGATGGCGGAAGCAGCGGCTGCGGGCTGCTCGGAGGCAGCGGCAGAGCTTGCCACGGAGGAAGCGGCGGCGCTGCTGGCTGCGTTGTTGGAGCAGCCGGACAGTGCGCCTGCAGCGGCAGCGCCCAGAGCGCTGAGAGCCGATGCACGGATGAAGTTTCTGCGCGAGATCTTGTTCATAGTGCGGAACCCTTTCTGTTTCTTTCTTCTTTTTCTTCCAAAGCGTTTCTGCCTTGCGCAGTTTGACGCTTTTTTGACGATATTATTATAGTGAAATTTTCACCAAAAGAGAAATTCAATTTCCGGTTTTCAGTTATGTATTTTTTCTATAAGTTCATTGACCTTCCCCAGCGGTTTTGTTACAATGGAGGAAATGCCGGAAAGGAGGCCCGCTTTGCATGACCGACCGTCAGATCCGCTGTTTTCTGGCTCTTTATGAAACACTGAATTTTTCGGCTGCCGCGCGGCAGCTGTTTCTCACCCAGTCCACCCTGAGCTACCAGATCCGCACACTGGAAGAAGAACTGGGCACCCCGTTGTTCACCCGCACCACCTGCCGGGTGGAGCCCACCGAAGCCGGGCAGCTGTTTGCCGCCTTTGCCCAGAACGTCCGGCAGAGCTATCAGGCGTTCCAGCATGCACTGGCCGCCGGGCCCGCCCGGCGCGAAAAACTGGTGCTGCAGGTGCCGCTGACCATGGCGTCGCGGGATCTTGTGTACCACGACCTGCTGATGGCGCTGAGCCAGGAGCTGCCGGACTGTGACCTGGAGGTGCGCACCGATACCTCCTGTACCTCCCCGGAAGAGGTTCTGCAGAGCGGCGTGGACGCCCTGATCCAGATACTGCTGGAACCGGTGAGCGACGCCATCGACTGCCTGCCTCTGTTCGACACCAAATGCCATCTGCTGGCAAGCCCCGGCAGCCCGCTGAGTGCCTGCGGCACCCTGACCCCCGACCAGCTGGCCGGGCAGACCATCTGCTTTGAAAGCTGTGACGCCGTATTCGTGTCCATGTTACGGCGCTGCATGGAGGACATTCCCCTGCGGTGGCTCATGGTGCCCGACTTTGAAAAGGAATACGTCCGGATGCTGGCCGGAAAATGCCTGTTCCTGAGCCCGGTGCGGAGCCACGGCTACCCGCCCGAGTGGTTCCACCCGCTGAGCTTCCCCTTTCCGCCGGCACCCACCTGCCTGTTCACCCGCAAGGACGACACCCGCCCCTGCCTGCAGGTGCTGCGACAGCTGACCCTGGCCGAACACCGGCGTGCCGTGGCAGACGGCCGCCTGTGAAGCCCCGCTATATGACCCGCTATATAATATAAAGGAGACCCGACCGATGAATATTACGATTCCATCATCCGCTGGCACGAAACACGCAATGGTGTCACCGGCCTGACAAAGGAGTGCATCGGCTACGAGAACGGTGTGCTGGGCGGCGTGCTCTCAGCCTTGACCAGCTATGCCGCTCCCGGCGACTATGTGTTCAACGGGGAGTAGGTGTGAGCCTGCACACAAAACTCCTCCAGTCATCGCTGCGCGATGCCAGCCCCCTCTATGAGGGGGCCTTTTTTGTACCAGAAACAAGGCCGCACCACCCCAAGGCTCCCTCCTTGAGGGAGCTGGCAAAGCCGACAGGCTTTGACTGAGGGAGTTTTTCAGCACATAGAAAAAAACCGGAAGCGCACTGCGGATCGCAGTGTACTTCCGGTTTGCAGAATGAAGGATCGCTTATTTGATCTCGCGCATGGCACCCAGCAGGCCGGGGTAGTCGCCTGCGGCGACTTTGGCCGTGTTCTCCGGGTGTGCCACGAACCACTTGTTGCGCTTTTTCAGGATGCCCGTGGGCCCGTCGGGCAGCGCGTCGCCGGTGCCGCGGGGCAGGAAGCAGGCCGTGAAAAAGGTATCGCCCACGGCGCAGGGGGTGTAGTGCAGGGTAGTCTCGTAGGTCTGCACCACCTACCCTGCCTCACAGTAAAAGGCCTGGGTCTTTGCGCCGTCGTAGGTGTTGCCCTGCATATCCCACAGGTGGCCCAGGATCAGCACACAGGGCTGCAGGCAGACGGCCACCTCGCTGCCGCTGTGGTACTCGATGCCGTTCAGCACATGATTGTGGCCGCGGCAGGGGCCTGCCTGGAACGGCATACCGCCATACACGGCAAGGCCGATGGCCTGGGCTGCTGGCAGGGCCTCCAGTACGGCATCGCTTGCCTGGTAGGCATTGCCGCTTTCCGGCATGGCGACCGTGCGGCCCCATGCCTCGATCTCCGACAGGTCAAAGCCGGTGAGCAGGCGGCCATACGATGCAAACTGCGGGTCGGCAGCGGGCAGGATCTCCACGCCCGGATTCCGGCTGCGCAGTGCTTCCAGTTCCGTGTTCATGCTCACTGACCCTGCTCGTCCACAGCCTTCAGGCCCTGGGTCTGCTCGATCTCAGCCAGCATATCCACGCGCACCTGATGGCGGCCGCCCTCATACTTGGCGTTCACCCACTCGTCCACGATCATCTTGGCCATCTCCACGCCGATGACGCGGGCACCGAAGGCGATGATGTTGGAGTTGTTGTGCTGCTTGCTCAGGCGGGCAGAATAGGGCTCGCTGCACACGCAGGCACGCACGCCCTTGACCTTGTTGGCGGCCAGGCTGATGCCCACGCCGGTGCCGCAGATCAGCACACCGCCGTCCACTTCGCCGGAGGCGACCATCTTGCCCACCTTGTAACCGCTGATGGGGTAGTTGAAGCTCTCAGTGCTGTTGGTACCGACATCGATGACCTCGATGCCCTTGTCCTCCAGATACTTCTTGATTTCTTTCTTCATTTCCACTGCGACGTGGTCGTTGCCAATTGCCAGTTTCATACAGACACACTCCTTATTTTTTAAACAGAGGCACACCGCCGCAGGGTGCAGCGGCACGCCGTTGTTTGCGGATCAGATGTTGGTGCTTGCCATGCGGAAATAGGTGTACGGGCGGCCCTTGATGGACACCGACAGCTGGTGGATGTTCTCCGGGCTGGTGCAGCCGGCAAAGCCGCCGTCACCAATGGCGTGCACATCCGCGCCGGTCTCCTTCATCTTCAGGGCGATCAGGCGCACGGTGTCGGGGTCAGCGCCCTCCACCGAGCTGTTCAGGAAGGTCATGGCCAGGGTGCCGGGCTTGTAGCGGTGCACATACTGCACCAGCTCCTGGATCATGTGCACGCTGATGCCGTTGCGGCTGCCCGGTGCGGGCAGGTCGATGCAGTCAGCACCGGCGTCGATCAGCTGGCGGATGATGTCCTTGGCGTCGTACTGGGCCAGCGGGTCGCCCAGCACCTTTTCGTTGATGCCGTCCTCCCACTTGCCTGCAAAGACGAACAGCTTGTCGCCGTACTTTTCCTTGACCCACCTGGTGCAGGCCACCACGTCCGTGATGGACGTACCGCTGCCGGGGTTGCCGCCCAGGATGACAAAGTCCACGCCCATGTCCACGCACTTCTGCACATGTTCCGGGGTGCACAGCATGCCTTCGCGGCGGTACAGCGCCTTCTTGCCGCCGTCCTCGCTGCCGGCCTTGGGGCAGCCCAGATACACGCCGATGGGGCGCTGGCCGCAGCGAGCCTTGAGCTCCTGATAGGTCAGGCCCTGCAGACCGGGGTTGTTGTCCCAGTTGTCCAGGTCGATGGTGTTCAGCAGCACCATGTCGGAGCCGAAGGCGAACATCAGCTCACTGTTGGTCACGCCGCGCACCAGGCCTGCGCCTGCAAACAGCAGGTGCTGGCCCATGATGACACGGCCCTCGGACTTATAGATGGACTCCTTGAGGTCCATCGGGGTCATCGTTTCAAAGTCGCTCTTGGAAGCGCTGATCAGACGCACGACGTTGCTCATGCCTTTTCTCCCTTCAGCTCCGGAATGATCTCTGCATACGGACGACCCTTGCCGAACAGGGCGCTGGTGCCCAGGATGAAGCCGTCGGCACCCATGGCGGACAGCTCCTCGATGACCGCCGGGCTGCAGGAGCCGTCGATCATCAGCTTGAAGCCGTACTTTTCCTTCAGCTCTGCCAGCGCACTCACCTTGTTCTTGGTGAACTGGATGAACTTCTGGCCGGCGAACCCGGGGTTGACGGTCATGACCATGACGTAGTCGCAGAGGTTCAGCATCTCTTCCACGGTGGCCAGGCTGGTGTCCGGGTTGATGGCAATGCCGGCTGCGGCGCCGCGGCTCTTGATGTGCGCCAGCGTCTTGACCACATAGCGCTCACTCTCGGGGTGGATGTACACGATGTCGGCACCGGCATCCAGGAACCAGTCCACCTTCTCACCGGGGTTCTCGATCATCAGGTGCACGTCCACCGGCTTTTTGGTGTACTTGCGGATGGTCTTGAGGTCCATCAGACCCATGGTGATGTTGGGCACAAAGGTGCTGTCCATGATGTCACAGTGGAAGATGTCCACACCGGCTTCGTCCAGCGCCTTGATCTCCTCGGCCAGGCGGCCGTAGTCCGCGCACATCATACTGGGGCAGAGCAGCTTTTCCATTTTGCAGATCCTTTCCTGTCAAGCAGGTAATCGTTTTCCTCATCCTAAAGATAGCACAGGCCGAAAGCCTTGTCAATAGGTTTTAAAAAAGTCATGTAAACGTTTACCCTTTTGCTTGCATTTTCCGTTGATTGCTGTATAATGGATGCAGCAGTCCCTCTTTTTGGGGCATTTCATTTCCTTTTATAAAAGGAGCAAGTCTGTATGTCTGACACAAGCAATCCTCCGTCCATCCGGGATATTGCCGAGATCGCAGGTGTGAGCGTGGCCACGGTTTCCCGCGTCCTGAACAAAAAGGGCAAATACTCCGCCACCACCGAAAAGCGCGTGCTGGCGGTGGTGAACTCCTGCGGCTACATCTCCAACATGTCGGCCAAGAGCCTGCGGGAGGCCCGCTCCCACACGGTAGGGCTCATCGTGCCCAACGTGACCAACGCTTTTTTCTCGCAGCTGGCCTACTCCATTGAAACAGAGCTGTTCCAGCGCAATTATTCGGTGTTCATCTGCAACAGCGGTACCGACGCCGACAAGGAGCGGGATTATTTCCGCACCCTCATCGGCAAATGCGTGGACGGCATCCTGTGCATCAGCGACCTGAACGAGATCCCGTCGGACATTCTGGACCGGGGCGTGCCCATCGTCTGCATCGACCGCCGCCCCGTGGTGGACCGGGTGGTGCCCTGGGTGGGCAACGATGACCGGGCCGCTGCTTTTAACGCCACGGAGCTGCTGATCCGGAAAGGCTGCCGCCACATCCTGTTCATTTCCAGCCACCACTCCGCCTACACCCGGTTCGACCGCGACAAAGGCTACCGGCAGGCCCTGGAAGCCCACGGCATCCCGGCGGATGAAAATTATAGCATGCGCCGCCCCGGCATCGACCCCACTCCCATCGAAACGGAAGTGATGGTGTATGACTTTGTGCAGAAGGGCCTGCCGCTGGACGGCATCATCGCTTCCAGTGAACCGGCCGCTCTGGGCACCCTGTATGCCCTCAAGCGGGCCGGGCTGCGGGTGCCGCAGGATGTAAAAATTGTTTCCTTCGACAGTACCCTGTATTCCCTGCTCACCGACCCGCCTCTCACTTCCATTGAGCGCAACCCCCAGAGCATCGCACAGAAAAGCTGTGAGCTGATCTTGCAGATGATGCGCGGCGAGCCCCCCGCCGAGACCGAGATCTACATCCCCACCAACCTGGTGGAGCGCGCCTCCACCGACGGCTGATCTCCAAAATCATTTTTCCCCGGGCAGGAACCGCCCCGTGTGCCGTTCCTGCCCGGGTTTTGTTTTACAGATTGGCAAATTACCGCCGGGATCGCCAGAATGAACAGATCCCGGGACCACCTCATTTCCCGGTATTTTGTTAAAGATTACAAAATGTTATCAAAAACTTTCAGACAAACCAACCAAATATTTCCGAAAATCTTTGGGTATTCTTTCGCTTGCGCCAACTTTGGGAATTGTTTATACTACGAGTAGGTTTGTACGGTGTTTGTGAATTCTGCGTCAAGTTTTCACGCACCGATGATTTTAAATCTCTACAGGAGGGACAATACCATGAAAAAGATTTCTCGGCGTAATTTCCTGAAGGGCGCTGCCGTTCTGGGCACCGCCGCTGCCATGACCGCTTGCGGCGGCAGCTCTTCTTCTACCTCCACCGCAGCCTCCACCAGTGCTGCAGCGTCCACCGGTGCTGCTTCCGCAGCAGAAGCCAGCGGCAAGCTGGTCATCTACTCGCCCAACTCGGACACCCAGATCGACTGCACCCTGACCAACGGCTTTATGGTCAAGTACCCCAACATCGAGGTGGAGCTGCAGTCCATGGGCACCGGCGATGTGCTGGCCCGTATCGAGGCCGAAAAAGAGAACCCGCAGGCCGATATCGACTGGGGTGCCATCAACTTCAACTTCTACAAGCAGCACCCCGACCTGTGGGAGTCGTATGTTTCGCCCAACGAGGCCAACCTGGACGAGAACTACCGCAACAACACCGACGGCAACGTGACCTACTGCAACCTGTCCGGCAGCGGCTGCTTCATCCTGAACAATACCCTGCTGAAAGAGCTGGGCGTTGAGGTCAAGGGCTACGCCGACCTGCTGCAGCCGGAGCTGAAGGGCAAGATCGCCATGGGCGACCCCACCGCTTCTTCCAGCGCCTTTGCCGAGCTGACCAACATGCTGCTGGATATGGGCGAGGGCGACACCCCGGCCGACCGCTACATGAGCGATGCCGCATGGGATTACATTGCAAAGTTCATTGACAACATCGACGGCATCGTGCTGTCCAGCTCCTCTCAGGTGTACAAGAATGTCATCGCCGGTGAGTATGCCGTGGGCGTTTCCTACGAGGACCCCGTTGTGCAGGCCATCATCGACAACAAGGACAACCCCGACGCCGACCTGTCGCTGGTGTACCCCGAAGAGGGTGCCGTGTGGCTGCCCGCCGGTGTCGCCATCGTGAAGAACGCCCCCAACATGGACAACGCCAAGCTGTTCGTCGACTATGTGCTGAGCGAGGAAGCCCAGACTGCCCTGTCCAAGACCACCATCCGCGGCACCATGACCTCCATCGCACAGGACTGCCCCGAGATGAAGCCCTTTGAGGAGATCAACGTGGTGTACGAGGATCAGGCCGCTGTGGCAGAGCTGCAGACCGAGATGCTGGAGAAGTGGACCAACCTGCTGACCAAGTAAGCATCTCTCCGCTGAAAAACAAAAAGTAAGGACGATCATTATGAGTGTTTGTATTCGCATCAAGGACGCCGTGAAGAAATACGGCGACAATACGATCATCTCGGATCTGTCGTTGAACATCAAAGAAGGCGAGTTCTTCACCCTTCTCGGCCCCTCCGGCTGCGGAAAAACGACACTTCTGCGTATGATCGCAGGCTTCAACAGCATTGAAGGCGGCGACTTCTACTTCAACGACAAGCGCATCAACGACATCGACCCCTCCAAGCGCAACATCGGCATGGTATTCCAGAACTACGCCATCTTCCCCCACATGACCGTGCGGGACAACGTTGCCTTTGGTCTGAAGAACCGCAAGGAATCCAAGGAGACCATCCAGAAGGAGACCGACGAGTTCATGAAGCTGATGCACATCAGCGAGTATGCCGACCGCATGCCCGACCGGCTGTCCGGCGGCCAGCAGCAGCGCGTGGCACTGGCCCGCGCCCTGGTGATCAAGCCGGATGTGCTGCTGATGGACGAGCCCCTGTCCAACCTGGACGCCAAGCTGCGCGTGGAGATGCGCACCGTCATCAAGGAGATCCAGCACACGGTGGGCATCACCAATGTGTACGTCACCCACGACCAGGAAGAAGCCATGGCCGTTTCGGACCGCATCGCGGTCATGAGCAAGGGCGACATCCAGCAGGTGGGCACCCCCAAGGACATCTACCAACGCCCGGCCAACCTGTTCGTTGCCACCTTCATCGGCCGTTCCAATGTGCTGGACGGTGAGCTGCGCATGGAAAACGGCAAGCCCGTGCTGCACTTCCATGCCGGTGCTTCGATCACGCTGGACAATGTGCGTGCCGAGGAGTGCAAAAACCAGCCCGTCAAGATCTCGGTGCGCCCAGAGGAGTTCATTCTGGACGCCTCCACCGACGCCACCGGCCTGAAGGCCACCGTGGACAGCAGCGTGTTCCTGGGTCTGAATACCCACTACTTTGCCCACACCGACGACGGTGACAAGATCGAGATCATTCAGGAATCCCAGATCGACAGCATCATCCCGGATGGCACGGTCGTCCGTCTCGGCGTCAAGACCGAGAAGATCAACGTGTTTGACGCGGAAGGCAAGCAGAACCTGCTGGAAGGTGTCCGCAACGACAACGCCGTTTAACGGGCAGGAGGCAGTACCATGAAAAAGACCAAAAAGCTGGACATGTGGACGGTTTTGTCCTTTGTGATCCTGCTGTGCTATGCGGTGTTTCTGCTGTACCCCATGCTCAACCTGCTGCGCCAGTCCGTGGTGACCACCGACGGCGCTTTCACGATGGAGTATTTCCAGAAGTTCTTTGGCAAATCCTATTACCTGATCACCCTGTGGAACTCCTTCAAGGTGTCCATCGCTGTCACCATCATCACGCTGATCATCGGCGTGCCGCTGGCGTATCTGTACAATATGTATGAGATCAAGGGCAAGGGCCTTCTGCAGATCATCATCATCCTGTGCAGCATGTCCGCCCCCTTCATCGGTGCCTATTCCTGGATCCTGATGCTGGGCAACTCCGGCATCATCCGCAAGACCATCAAGTCGATGCTGGGCATCACCCTGCCAAGCATCTACGGCTTCAACGGCATCCTGCTGGTGCTTTCGCTGCAGCTGTTCCCGCTGGTGTTCCTGTACGTTTCAGGTGCCATGAAGAACATCGACAATTCCCTGCTGGAAGCCGCCGAGAGCATGGGCTGCAAGGGCATCAAGCGTTTTCTGACCGTGATCGTGCCGCTGTGCATGCCCACCATCCTGGCCGCCATGCTGCTGGTGTTCATGCGCGCCTTTGCCGACTTCGGCACCCCGCTGCTGATCGGTCAGGGCTACCGCACCTTCCCGGTGGAGATTTACAACGCCTTCTTCTCGGAGACCACCGGCGGTGACTACGGCTTTGCCTGCGCCACCTCGGTGATCGCCATCGTCATCACCACCGTGGTGTTCCTGGTGCAGAAGTGGTCCTCCAATAAGTTCTCCTTCACCATGAACGCCCTGCATCCGGTGGAGCGCAAAAAGGCCCACGGCCTGCTGAATGTGCTCATCCATCTGTTCACCTATCTGGTGGTGGGCATCGCCTTCCTGCCGCAGGTGTACATCTTCTACGAGTCCTTCCGCAAGACCTCCGGCAAGGCCTTTGTGCCCGGTTACTCGCTGGACAGCTACCGCTCCGCCATGAAGGTGGCCGGCAGCGCCATCAAGAATACCTTCGTCATCGGCATTGCCGCACTGGTGCTCATCATCCTGCTGGCTGTGCTGGTGGCCTACCTGGTCATCCGCCGCAAGAACACCGTGAACAACGTGATCGACGTGATCAGCATGCTGCCCTACATCATCCCCGGCAGCGTGGTGGGCATTGCCCTGATCATGGCCTTCAACCGCAAGCCGCTGATCCTGACCGGTACCATGATCATCATGGTCATCGCACTGGTGATCCGCCGCCTGCCCTACACGATCCGCAGTTCGGTGGCCACCCTGCAGCAGATCCCCATCACGGTGGAGGAAGCCGCCATCTCGCTGGGTTCCTCCAAGGCCAAGACCTTCTTCCAGATCACGGTGCCCATGATGGCAAACGGCATCATTTCCGGTGCCATCCTGAGCTGGGTGACCATCATCACCGAGCTGTCCACCGCCATCTGCCTGTACACCGTGCGCACCCAGACTTTGACGCTGGCCATTTACACCTATGTGTCCCGCGGCAACGACGGCATTGCCGCAGCACTGGCCACCATCCTGTCGCTGACAACGGTGGTCTCGCTGCTGCTCTTCATGAAGCTGTCCAAGTCCAAGGACGTCACCCTGTAACAGCTCCAACCGCAAACAAAAAGCTCCGTTCCCCGCAAAGGGAACGGAGCTTTTTTCGTCCGGATCAGGCAAAGACCGCCACGATCACCTGCATGGCCACGCCCACAAAGGCACCGGCGGCCCAGGTGAGGCCGGTGATGAACAGGTTCTGCTTCCAGGAGGGGTTGGCACGCCACAGCACGGCCAGGCCTACACCGGCACCGGTGCACAGACCGGCCACCAGGCTGGAAAAGCGCAGAGCACCCTCCACATACAGCTGGGTGAGCAACACGCTGGCGGCGCAGTTGGGGATCAGGCCCACCAGGGCCGCCACCACCGGCTGGAAGAAGCCCATGCGGCCCAGCAGGTCGGCAAACACATCCTCGCCCACGCCTTCCACGATGAGGCCGAACACCAGACTGAATGCAAAGATGAACACGAAGATCTCCAGCGTGTGGCGCAGAGCCGCCTGCCAGATGGGGCGCTCGTTGCCCTCTTCATCGTTGTGCTCCTCGTGGCAGTCCACCTCGTCGGCATGGCCGGTGTAGCCGCCCCGCAGCCCCTTGGGCAGGATGCCGCGCAGCACAAAGTCCAGCACGAAACCAACGATGACAGCGTACACCACCTTGATGACCATCAGCACGACCAGCTTGTCCCAATAAGCAGGCATGGACACCAGCAGCGGGATGGCTTCATCGCTGGTGGCCAGATACACGGCCATCAGGGTGCCCAGCGTAATGACGCGGGACGCATAGAAGTTGGACGCAATGGCCGAGAAGCCGCACTGCGGCACACAGCCCAGCAGGGCACCGGGCACTGCGCCCCAGCGCCCGCCGCCGGCCAGCAGCGCTTCGATGCGCTCGCCGTGGCGGTGCTCGATGTATTCGATCAGCAGATAGGCCAGAAACAGAAAGGGCAGCATCTTGGCGGAGTCCACCAGAGATTCGCCCAGAACATCCAGAAACAGTTCCATAAATATCACTCCCAAAAACCACAGCGGGTTTCTTCATTTTAGTAAATTGCAATCAGTTTGCATTTTCGTGCAGGGATGATTATACACGATATCCTGCCCGATTGCAAGACCAATTTGCAAAAAGATTGCATTTTTAGAAAAATCGCTCCGGAACGTCTGTTTTCTGTTTCTGTGCAGCTGCAAAAAAACGCCGCCCAGCTGCCGGAATGCCCGGCCGCAGAGCGGCATCTGTGTTTTCGATCAGAGAAATTACAGCATCTTCACGGCCAAGGCTTCGGTGGTGCGGTCCTGTGCCTCGTTGGTCTGCTGCTGGTCATCCAGCATATAACGCAGCAGAAGCACCTCTGCCACATACAGCACCGCCACCTTGATGGGGATGCTGCCGGAGTCCAGCGGGTTTTCCTGCGCGCCGCACAGCAGCACGATGTCGGCCAGCTTTGCGCCCGGCGAGTCCTCGTAGTGGGTGATGAGGATGATCTTTGCCCCGGCGGCCTTGGCGGTGCGCAGCGTCTCGATCATATCCCGCGTGGCACCGGAGTAGGACACGAACAACACGACATCCTCTTGCGTCATCAGGCTGGCCGCCATCACCTGCATGTGGCTGTCGCCCGCCGTGCGGAACTTGTTGGTGATGCCCGCAAACCGGGCGCAGATGTCGTTGGCCACCAGCATGCTGCCGCCCTGCCCCAGGCAGAACACCTGCCGTGCGCTGTGCAGCAGGGCCACAGCCTTGTCCACCGCCTCCGGTGAGAGGGCATTCTGTGTGCCATTGATGGCTGTCATGAACAGCGCACCGGCGTGCTCACACAGGGTGGCCGTGTCGGCATCCGGCTCCGGCGCACGCTGGTTGACCAGTGCGCCGGTGGCATTGGCCTGTGCCAGTGCAATGCGCATTTCATGGTAGCCTTCAAACCCCAGCGCCCGGCAGAACCGGAACACCGTAGCCTCTGCCACCTTGCATTCCCTTGCCAGGGATGAGATGGACAGATACTGTGCCTCTGCTGCGTGCTGCACCAGATAGTCGGCCACCATGTGACCCGATTTTGTCAGGTCATTCTGGTGCTGCTGCAGCAGCTCCCAAAAATTTGTAGACATTTCCTTCTCCTTACCCGACCGCTGCACAAAGGGCAGCCGCCGACTTATCTCCTACACCTTCTTACATCAAAAAGTATAAAAGAAACAAACCGGGTGTGCAAGAGGCGCATTGCCCACATTTTTGGTCCGGTTTCTGTGCAGACGGCACAGAAAGGGAGGAAAAACGGCCCATTTTCTGAAAATCTCTTTCTTTTTCAGATTTTCAGGCCGAAAAGTCTTTTCATTCATTTTTCCGATTTTGTACCGTTTTGTAACTTTTTTAACGAGCAATTTTCACTTTTCTTTTGTGTTTTTTCTGATATCCCACAATCTTGTACAACCTGCACAGTTGCAAAATGAAAAATTTATGAAAAGGAAGTATGGACAGAATGAAAATATTTTTCTATAATGGAACCATCAAAGGCAGCCGCCCGCACAAGCCGCTGCCACAACGTGAATTGATGAGAGCAAGGAGAAACTATCATGAAAAACTGCATTTCCCGCCGTTCGTTCCTGAAGGCTGCCGGTATGCTGGGCGCTGCCGGTGCACTGGCCGCTTGCGGCGGTTCTTCTTCCAGCACTGCTCCCGCCTCCAGCGCAGCCAGCTCTGCTGCCGCTTCCGGCACCGCCAGCTCCGGTGCAAGCATCAAGCTGTGGACCTACCCCATCGGCGGCTGGGGCAAGGATGAGACCGTGCAGGAGCTGATCTCCAGCTTCAATGCCAAGTACCCCGACATCAAGGTCACCGTGGAGTATCTGGACTACACCAACGGCGATGACCAGGTCAACACCGCCATCGAGGGCGGCAGCGCACCCGACCTGATCATGGAAGGTCCCGAGCGTCTGGTCGCCAACTGGGGTGCCAAGGGCGTTATGGCTCCGCTGAACGACCTGTGGACCGACG
>ERZ837380.2335-NODE-2335-length-20424-cov-3.687221_pt1 | contig 20424 bp, 10 predicted proteins | sample MGYA00519685_ERZ837380 | MGnify/ENA primary metagenome ERZ837380 (study PRJEB31850, sample SAMEA3708817) | human gut metagenome | biome: human gut; feature: human-associated habitat; material: faeces | place: China | collected 2014 ...
GTATTTCTTCGATATCGGCATCCGAAAGACGATCATTATCAAATGCTTCCAATGAATACAGTTTCAATTGAAGTTCTCTGTTCTCTATTTCCGAAAGCGAACCTTTACGAACTTCACGGACCATCTCCTTACGAAAATAGTCTATACAACGATTTTTTGCTAACGTAAACAGATAGGCATTCAGATTCTGAAGAGTCTCAATGATATCTCTGTGTTCCCACAAATAAATAAAGATTTCTTGGACAATATTCTCCGATTCATCTTCCGAAATCAGATACGTCCTGGTAAAACGCAGCAACTTCGGAAAATAAATATCATAAATTTCAGAGAAACCGTCTTTTTTCATACTATTATCCTGTTGTAAGCTAAAGAAGCGATATTTATTACACAGGTTGCAAAGATATAAAAAGATTTAAAATTCATTATTACTAATTTATGAATATTACTCTTATCTTTGTGAAAAACTAACATAAATACAACATGAAACATTTAACAGTCTATTTTTTATTGGCATTGCAAGGAGTTCTGTTCAGTTTTTCGCTTTCGGCCGCAACTCCCCAAAATGCAATAGCCTATCATGATGGTAACGTGCGTTTTAGCGTCCTTACAGATGGGGTAATCCGTATGGAGTGGAATCCTTCGGGTTCGTTTACCAACGATCCCTCTTTTGTAGCAATCCACCGCAATCTACCTGTTCCCAAGTACACAGTACAAAATAAAAATGCTACGGTAGTGATCAGTACCGCCCGAATGAAACTAAAATATAAGAAAGATCAAGGCCCCTTTACGAAAGATAATTTAACGATCACATCAGCTAAAGGGATGTTCCCCTTTCAATGGACACCCGGAACAATACAAAAAGGAAATTTGAAAGGGACAGACCGTACATTGGATGGTTTTGAAGGAGACCACAATATATACAGCCACCAAGATATGAAGCTGGAAGACGGTCTTCTATCGACAGACGGATGGACCTTGATTGATGATTCAAAGAATTTCTTATTTGACAATTCGGAATGGGCCTGGGTAAAAGAACGTGAACACAAAGACGGACAAGACTGGTATTTTATGGCTTACGGGCATGATTACAAAGCTGCCTTAAAAGATTTTACTGTATTTGCCGGTAAAGTACCTCTTCCACCCCGTTATGCATTCGGTTATTGGTGGTCAAGATATTGGAGCTACTCAGACAAAGAAATGCGCCAATTAGTAGATAATTTCCACACCTATAATATCCCCTTGGATGTATTGGTAGTAGACATGGACTGGCATTATACCGATCCGGGCTTCGGCGGATGGACAGGCTGGACTTGGAACCGCAGGCTATTTCCCAATCCCGCCAAATTTCTGGGTTATCTGAAAAGCAATGACCTGAAAATCACACTAAACCTGCATCCTGCCGATGGTGTAGCTCCATATGAAGAAAAATATCCGGAAATGGCACAATGGATGGGAGTAGATACAGCTAAACAGGAACGTATTCCCTGGGTGGTTTCGGACAAACGCTTTATAAACGGTATGTTCAACAAGGTACTCCGCCCAATGGAAAAACAGGGAGTGGACTTCTGGTGGCTCGATTGGCAACAATGGATGTATGATAAAAAAGTAGACAGCCTCAGCAATACCTGGTGGATCAATTATGTTTTCTTCTCAGACATGGAACGCAACCGTGACACTCGCCCGATGCTCTACCACCGCTGGGGAGGACTGGGCAATCACCGCTATCAGATTGGCTTCTCGGGAGATGCCGTCATCTCTTGGAAATCACTCGAATTCCAACCTTACTTTACCAACTGCGCTTCCAATGTGCTATACGGCTACTGGAGTCATGACATCGGAGGCCACATGTTCAAGGGAGGAGACAAAGAAATACTCGACCCGGAACTCTTTACCCGTTGGATGCAATATGGTGCCTTAACACCTGTAATGCGCACACACTCTACAAAGAATTCTGTTCTAAATAAAGAATTATGGAATTTCAAGGGAGATTATTTCGAAGCATTACGCAACTCCATTCTATTCCGTTATCAACTGGCTCCTTATATCTATACAATGGCGCGTGAAACTTATGACAACGGTATTTCTATCTGTCGTCCAATGTACTATGATTATCCGGAAGCCAAAGAGGCATACGATTTCAAGAGTGAATACATGTTTGGCGATCAAATTCTGGTAGCACCTATCACCACCCCCATGCAGAACGGACTTTCTACTGTAAAGGTATGGTTACCCGAAGGAAACGACTGGTTTGAATGGACCACCGGAACCCTATTGAAAGGCGGACAGATAATAGAACGTTCGTTTACCCTAACCGAATATCCGGTTTACGTAAAAGCCGGTTCCGTACTGCCACTTTACAACCGTGTGAAGAATCTTAATAGTAATAGCGAAGAGATTATCGTAAACATATTCCCTGGAGAAAATGGTTCATTTACCTTTTATGAAGATAATGGTAATGATAAATATTATGCCAATGAATATGCTCGTACCCGGATGTACACTGAACGGAAAGAGAACCACTTAACTGTAACGGTAGGTCCTCGTCAAGGTAAGTATCGCAATATGCCAACCGACCGCCAATTTAAAATCAAGGTTTTGGGTTCTGCCATTCCGGAGACAATCACTATTAATGGTAATAGAGCTGAATATGAGTACATCGGCGATGAATTAGCCTTATTGATCACCATCCCTCAAACAGCATGTGATCAGGAAAAAACAATAGAAATCCAATACCCGACCTCCATTCCGGAATTAAACGACGGTATCGTTTCACAGTTCAAACGATTCAGCAAAGCAATCACTGCTTTAAAAAACCGGGACGCCGGAATTGTATTGACGCCTGCTATGGGAGCAACCGAAGCTACCAGCATTGCATTAACCTACTCGCCGGAACGTTTTAACGAACTGATAGAAACGTTTAAAAGAAACTACAGTCAAATGCCGGAGATGCTCAAAGAACAGAAACTGAACGAAGCCAATAGCCAATGGTTTATGAAGGCAATCGGCTGGAAGAAATAATAATATCACCAATATCGCCGGCAGGATGTATTTCTGTCGACGATATATACAAATTACATGTTTCACCAGACTGCACTTTACGCACTGCCTATAATTCACATCATAATGTATACCTTAAAACCAATTCATCACAGAGAAACACAAAATTTCCGGTAAGTTTACCTATTATTTCCACTCTCCATCCCCCTTGTGGTAAATCACATTGGGGCTATTTCTTTCCCAAACGGCTAATTTACCGGATGAATTCGGATAAAAGATCAAATTCTTTTCAAAAAAACATTTATAGAACCTATTATATTCAAGTAATATCAATATCTTTGATAGAAATAGATATTACCTATTTATGGATTGAAATTATCTATTTGACAGGTAAATGATTTAGCTCTACATTTGTCGGGTAATAACACGGAAGAAGGGCTGTAAAAGACTCCACATCATTGAAAGCTTTGTTTCCGATAAAATCAAAATTATATGGAAAATAAAAAACTCACAGCAGCTAATGGTCGTCCTATCGCCGACAACCAAAACAGCCAGACAGCAGGACCTCGCGGGCCTATTATGTTACAAGACCCATGGTTGATTGAAAAACTTGCTCATTTCGACCGTGAAGTTATCCCTGAACGCCGTATGCATGCCAAAGGCTCCGGAGCTTACGGTACATTTACCGTCACACATGATATCACCAAGTACACACGAGCAGCTATTTTCAGTCAAGTAGGCAAGCAAACAGAATGTTTTGTACGTTTCTCCACTGTAGCAGGAGAACGCGGAGCTGCTGATGCAGAACGCGATATCCGGGGATTTGCCATGAAGTTTTATACAGAAGAAGGAAACTGGGATTTGGTAGGTAACAATACTCCCGTCTTCTTCTTACGCGACCCGCTAAAATTTCCTGATTTAAATCATGCTGTAAAACGCGATCCACGCAACAACATGCGTAGCGCTAACAATAATTGGGATTTCTGGACCCTGTTACCCGAGGCTCTTCATCAGGTAACTATCACTATGAGTCCGCGTGGCATTCCGGCTTCCTATCGCCACATGCACGGATTCGGCAGCCATACTTACAGTTTCTTAAACGCAGAAAACAAACGAATTTGGGTTAAGTTTCATCTAAAGACTATGCAGGGCATTAAAAACCTGACTGATCAGGAAGCTGAAGCAATCATCGCCAAAGATCGTGAATCGCATCAACGTGACCTATACGAAAGTATCGAACGGGGTGATTTCCCAAAATGGAAGTTCCAGATTCAGTTGATGACTGAAGAAGAAGCAGATAACTATCGTATCAATCCGTTCGACCTTACCAAGGTTTGGCCACACAAAGATTTCCCATTGCAAGATGTAGGTATTCTTGAATTGAACCGTAATCCGGAAAACTATTTTGCAGAAGTAGAACAATCGGCTTTCAATCCGATGAATATTGTTGAAGGTATCGGCTTCTCTCCCGACAAGATGTTGCAAGGACGATTATTTTCTTATGGTGATGCACAACGCTACCGATTGGGTGTAAACTCAGAGCAGATACCGGTAAACAAGCCACGTTGTCCGTTCCACGCCTTCCATCGTGACGGAGCAATGCGAGTGGACGGAAACTATGGTTCAGCCAAAGGTTATGAACCGAATAGTTATGGCGAATGGCAAGACTCGCCTGAGAAAAAAGAACCGCCTTTAAAAGTTCACGGAGATGTATTCAACTATAACGAACGTGAATATGATGACGATTACTACAGTCAGCCGGGTGATTTGTTCCGACTGATGCCTGCGGATGAACAACAATTATTGTTTGAAAATACCGCACGCGCCATGGGTGACGCAGAATTGTTCATCAAACAACGGCATGTACGCAACTGCTACAAAGCTGATCCGGCTTATGGCACAGGAGTAGCTCAAGCATTAGGTATTGATCTGGAAGAAGCCTTGAAAGAATAATCTAACTTCTTCGATATGCGCCTCAAATGTGATTCTGTTACATTTGAGGCGCATTTATATAAAGAAAGAACACAATCTCACTATAATTTATTCTTATCACAACGCCTTCCACAATTTCTGAAAATCACTATATTTACCATAGCACACCAATACGTCATCCGGACGTATCTTGGCATCCTCCGGCAATTCGTTTACAACCTTGTGCTCCACCAAAGAAATGCCCAGGCAATTCTTGATCGTATTGGAACGCTTCAATCCGATCAACTTCAAATTGAATTCTTCATCTAAATTCAGCTCGTTAACAAAATAGCCGACAAACTTCTCGGGAACATTGAACTTAACCACATAATATTCCGAGTCTACCCGAAAGGTTTCCATCTTTGTACCAAAATCCAATAGCTGCACCAAACTTCGAGCCGCGTCTTCCTCCGGAGTCAAAATCTTCTCCAACCCAAAAGCCTCAAGTACCGCTTTGTGAACCCCGTCAATGGCACGTGCATAAATATGCTTTACCTGCTTTTGCTTCAACATAGCCACCACACGAATTGAAGCTCCGAAATTTTCACCGATAGCGACAATCACCATATCAACACTGTTGAGAGGCAGGACGGAAAGAGACTGCTCGTCCGTCGCATCGATCACAAAGGCGGTGGCAATCTTATCTTTTATGCTATCTACCCGCCCTTCATCCAAATCAGCCCCTATCACCTCGTGCCCTAAGGTAGAAAGTTCTTCGGCCAACACATGACCGTAATTTCCAAGACCAATAATAATGTATTTCATAATGAATTCAACTGATTAGTTTATGATAATGTTATCGCTCGGATAACGGTATTTCGTATTCTTTTTCTGTTTCACAATGCCCAGTACCAGTGTAATAAATCCCACACGGCCGATAAACATAAGCAATGATACCAGCAATTTACTTTCATCACACAGCAAAGGAGTCGCATTCAGACTGGAACCAACCGTACTGAGAGCCGACACACATTCAAAGGTCAGAGTCATGATAGACATCTTAGGCTCCAGTATACTTAAAATAAATATAAATACAAACAATACTCCGAACGACATCACCACCGTAGCCTAATGAAACAACCACAGCCGCATTGGAGCGACGAATAGAATCGTGCGACAATTCACGACCGAAAACCTCTACTCTCTCTGTTCCTCTCAAAACCGCAATCAAGTTGAGTGAGGCCACGGCAAACGCATTTACTTTCACACCACCGGCCGTAGACTGTGCCGCACCACCAATCCACATCAGAACAATATAAAGCATAATGGTCTGTATACTGAGTGAAGTCAAATCGACACTGCTGAATCCGGCCGTTCGGGGACAAGTGGCATTAAAGAAAGCCTGTGTCCACTTATCAGCAATCGACATACCGGCAAACGAATGATTCCACTCAAAAATTGCAATGGCCACCGTGCCGAAAACAAGCAATAAGACAGTCATTATCAGAACAATCTTGGTATTCAGGTTAAATAAATGGTGCACCCGGTGATTGTCCCATTGACGGGTACGAATCAAACGCCAGAAGCGACGGGCATGGTAAACAATAATATCTTTGAAATTAACAAGAATCGGGAAACCGATTCCCCCAAAAATGATCAGGAGCGACACGGTTATATAAAGCCAATTATGATTAGTCATTACCATCGGATTACCCAAATTACCCGGCAATGTAGAAAATCCGGCATTACAGAAAGCAGAAATAGAGTGGAAGGCAGAAAAAGCCAGTTCATCCTGTACATCCATCCCCAGTGTACCATGAATACTGAACCAGATAGAAAGCATACCGACTCCCTCAATCACCAGAGTGAAACCTAAAATATATAATAAGGTAGAAAGTAATGACCCCAACGAATTGGAACTTACCATATCACGTACCACTAACTGATTGTACAGAGAAGTATTTCCCATGAAGAACATAGCAAAGAAACTGGTCAGAGTCATGACTCCCAAACCGCCGATCTGAATCAGCAATATGATCACTGTCAGTCCCGCCGGAGTAAAGGTGGCAGACACATCAACAGGCACCAGCCCTGTTACACATACGGCACTGGTAGAAGTAAACAGTGCATCGACCCACGATAATGTAACACCGTCTACTGTACAACGAGGCAACATCAACAATCCCGCTCCGATTAAAATAATCACCAGAAAGCTGGCAGCCAAAATCAGAGAAGGATTCGTCCGCCTTCCTAAAAGGCGTACCAATCCGTTCGATAAATTCAAAAGAGAAAAAAGTAACAGCAGGACAATGTGATAAAAGTAGCCGTGTAGGAACTCCCACAAATGCAAGATAGCCCCTCCTTCTTCGGGACGATGAAAAATGACCGGTATCAGAGTCAGATATAACAACCAACTCAGTATCCAGGCAAGTTTCCGGAAATTCTTTTTCGTATCCCTGTATTCAAGTAATATATGCAGGGTGACGTCAATCAAGAATATAATCCAGACCGTCTTATAGAGAAGATGTATTTTCGTAACTTCATGTGCAGAGAGCGTAAAGCCATGTTCATAGATCACTCCCACTATCAGCATAATGGAGGCCAGATAGGTGATGATTGCCATTAATCGTAACAAAAGTCGTACGTAAGGCTGCAATAATTTATTCTGATATAAAAAGAATTTATGATAAATCTTCATCGGATTGCATATTAATTGAGTCGCACAAACTTAACTAAAATAACAAACATATCCGATTCTTTGTTGCTGAAATCATATAATTCTTAAAAATTATACTTACTTTTGGCATCAGAATAATCAAATAACTACAATATTATGAGCGACAAGAAAAAAAGGTACATGCTGCCTGAAGAAGAAATTCCACACTATTGGTACAACATACAAGCCGATATGGTGAACAAACCGATGCCTCCGTTGCATCCGGGAACCAAACAGCCATTAAAGGCAGAAGACCTGTATCCGATCTTCGCAGAAGAACTTTGCCGTCAGGAGCTGAACCAGACTGACCAATGGATCGAAATACCGGAAGAAGTTCGTGAAATGTATAAATATTACCGTAGTACTCCATTGGTTCGTGCCTATGGTTTGGAAAAAGCATTGGGTACGCCGGCACATATCTATTTCAAGAATGAAAGTGTCAGCCCGATGGGTTCACACAAATTAAATTCCGCCATCCCTCAAGCTTATTATTGCAAAAAAGAAGGCGTACAAAACGTAACAACTGAAACCGGAGCAGGACAATGGGGAGCCTCTTTGGCCTATGCCGCTAAACTCTTCGGTCTGGAAGCAGCCGTCTATCAGGTAAAGATCAGCTATGAACAGAAACCTTACCGCCGCAGTATCATGCAGACTTATGGTGCCCAAGTGACCCCATCCCCTTCAATGTCAACCCGTGCAGGAAAAGATATCCTGACTGCACACCCCAATCATCAGGGATCATTAGGGACCGCCATCTCCGAGGCAATCGAACTGGCACAAACCACTCCTAACTGCAAATATACATTAGGTTCCGTTTTGAGCCATGTCACCCTTCACCAGACAGTGATCGGTCTGGAAGCCGAAAAGCAGATGGCAATGGCTGGCGAATATCCTGATATGGTGATTGCCTGCTTTGGTGGCGGCTCCAACTTCGGTGGTATCGCATTCCCTTTCATGCGTCACAACATACTTGAAGGTAAAAAGACACGTTTCATCGCTGCCGAACCGGCATCTTGCCCGAAACTTACCCGAGGCAAGTTCCAGTACGACTTCGGTGATGAAGCCGGATATACTCCACTGTTGCCTATGTTCACATTAGGACATAACTTTGCCCCGGCCAATATCCATGCAGGCGGACTTCGTTATCACGGTGCCGGAGTAATCGTTTCGCAACTCCTGAAAGACAAACTGATGGAAGCAGTAGATATCAGTCAGTTGGAATCATTCGAAGCAGGATGCCTGTTCGCACAAGTTGAGGGAATCATCCCTGCTCCGGAATCATGTCACGCCATTGCAGCCACCATCCGTGAAGCCAATAAGTGCAAAGAAAGCGGAGAAGAGAAAGTAATACTGTTCAATCTGTCCGGCCACGGACTGATCGATATGGCTTCATATGACAAATATCTGTCCGGCGACTTGGTAAACTATTCGCTTACAGACGATGATATCCAAAAGAATCTGGACGAAATAGGAAACTTAGCTTAATCATTAAGACCATCTGAGCTTTTGCCCCATAACAATATATGTAATGAGTGATTACATATATTGTTATGGGGCAAAACATATATTGTTATGGAAATGTTATCTTTGCAGACAAATCAAAGAAAAGAATTATGAAATATATCGGAGCACATGTCAGTGCATCGGGAGGAGTAGAGTTTGCTCCTGTTAATGCACATGAGATCGGGGCCAATGCGTTCGCCCTCTTCACAAAAAATCAACGCCAGTGGGTCAGTAAGCCTCTAACTGAAGATAGTATTCGTCTATTCAAAGAAAATTGTGAGAAGTTCGGTTTTGCCCCCGAATACATTCTCCCACATGACAGTTATCTGATCAATCTGGGACATCCTGAGGAAGAAGGATTAACTAAAAGTAGGGCTGCTTTCCTTGACGAAATGCAACGCTGCGAACAACTGGGATTAAAATTACTGAACTTCCATCCGGGAAGCCATCTCAACAAGATATCGGTAGAGGAATGTCTGGACCGAATTGCAGAAAGTATCAATCTGGCTTTGGAAAAGACCAAAGGAGTAACCGCTGTTATTGAAAACACGGCAGGACAGGGAAGTAACCTGGGAAATGAATTCTGGCAGTTGAAATACATCATCGACCGCGTGGAAGATAAAAGCCGTGTAGGAGTGTGCCTGGACACCTGCCACACCTTTACAGCCGGTTATGACTTTCTGAATGATTATGATGACGTATTCGGAGAATTCGGTGAAGTGGTCGGATTTGAATATCTGCGGGGAATGCATCTCAACGATTCAAAAAAAGAATTGGGAAGTCGTGTAGACCGTCACGACAGCATCGGTAAGGGATTAATCGGTTTCGCTTTCTTTGAGAAGCTAATGAAAGATCCCCGTTTCGACAACATGCCGTTGATTCTGGAGACTATCGACGAAACACTGTGGCCCGAAGAAATAGCCTGGCTGAGAGAACAAACTCAATAAATATTGGCCATACTTACCAAAGGCTCGTATAATTTTTCAATATCTTGTGCATCCATCTCGATCTGCACCTGATCCCCCGGAACAAGTTTCTGCTTTGCCGGGGGTATATCTTTCCTGTCCCGGTGTATATTGATAATTTCACAACGTTCCGGCAACTGTATTTCATTGACTGTTTTCCCATCAAAATACGAACCACTCATCACTTCCACAGAGAGTGTATAACGTTTCTCTTCCTGAAATTCAGGAGAATTAATCATATCATCATAAAGTGTCACATTAAACGGTTGTATCTGCAACATTTCCGTAAAGTAATAGGTCAGTCCACCCACGACGATAGAAGGATAGAAAACTTCCAAATGTCCGGTGATTTCCGTAATCAAGACAATGGCTGTCAGAGGAGTCCTGATCACAGCAACTAGAAAGGCAGACATACATATCAACATAACATAACTGATATTTTCGTATCCGATGATCCCCTGACGTACCAGAATCAAAGCAACTATCTGCCCGATCAACCCTCCGGTAACCAAAGTGGGAATGAAACTTCCTCCCGGCAATCCGGATGAAAATGAAAGTACGCTAAAAACAAAGTGCAGAATCATCATCCCCACAATCCACATAATATGAGTATCGGCATGCATCGCCTGTCCCAACAAGAATTGCTCACCTCCACCGGTTAAATTCACCTCAGTAAGCGATATTAAGTAAGCTATAAACAAGAGGTAGAGCATCTTAGCATAGGCCGGATGCTTGATTGCGGGATAAAGTCGCTTAAACCAAACAGTAATAACCGAATAAATCTTACCGGATACGGAAATCACTGCAGCCAATAATAAGAACAGTTTAACTTGTGAAAAAAAAGTCAGTCCGGGAGAAATGGCATCAATCTGAAAATAAGGATTGATAGGAAAAATCATACTTGCCACACCGCCGGCCACCACTCCCGCAAGCAAAGTAGTTATAGCAGTCTTGGGGGCATCAAAACGTTCGATAGACTCAATAACCAGTAAAGATGAAGCCAAAGGAGCGGCAAAAGCAGCAGCCAACCCGGCACCGGCACCGGCTGCCAGCAGTTGTTTTCGTTCACCGGCCAATACTCTTCCCCACTTCGATACAAGACATCCCACATAAGAACCTATCTGGACGGAAGGTCCTTCACGCCCTAAAGACAATCCCGCACTCAAAGCCAGCACTCCTCCCACAAATTTAGACACCAATTCAATAAAAGGATGTTTGTAAGAGATACGTCCATTAATAACCCCACGGGTTTGAGGGATGCCCCCACCGGTGATTAAAGGCATTTTTTTCACCAGCCACATAACAAACAAAAGTATTCCCCATAAGGACAAGAAAATAGGAATATGCCAATACCAATGTGGATGTGAATCAAAAAAATCTCTACGGGTATTGAAAAACAATTGTAGCAGATAATGATAAGGAACAGCAACCAGTCCTGTCAACAGTCCTACGAATATACTGACAAAATAAAGACGAGCATCTATCAGCTTCAGCTTCCATACCCGCCATTTCCTCATATCCTTTAAATCATCTGATTTCCCAAACATATCTCTGTCCGTTATACCGTTGCAGTGTACAACAACTAAGAGATAGCTTGGTTTCAAACGAAGAGTTAAAATTGGTTCAAACGAAAAAAGGCCGTCACAAGCACTTGTCTTGTAACGGCCTTTTGTATGTAGACCTATTGATAACCGGACTTACTTCACTTCCTCAAAATCAACAGCATCTCTGTATGAGCAACTTGCGTGAACGTGTTGCAAATATAGTGCAAACCCGAAAATAAGCATCCATAAGCAACCACAGCTCTTTACTGCAAAAGTACAGATTTATTTGATAAATATCGTGATATAAACACATAATAATCAAATCAATAGGGTAATTTTAACAAAATATGCAATTCGAATACATACTAATTTAAGAAATCTTTAAGTGTAATAGTTGCAATTCTTAGTCCTTTTGCTTTTACTTGTAAGCCATTATCGGAAGTTAAAAGAATAGGATTTTCATTTTTAAATTTAAGTGCCACCGTTAATATGTTATTATCTGGAGATTTTTTATTAAAATCATTTGGCAATAAATCAGGATCAGAAAGTTCCATTGAGACATTCGGCTTATCCATTGCTTTATTGATCAATCGCAAAGCCGTTTCTACATTTTTTTTGTTTGCCGCATCAAGCTTAATTTTAAGTTTGTCCAACTCGTCTATAACTTTTGCAGACATGACAACTTGATAATGTTCATCAATCTTAGAAATAATATCTGGACAATTAACAAACACATTAGTATCGATGATATATATATTCTTTTGGGTGGTTGACTTAACAGATTTTTGTTTTGAAGTCTCAAATTTTGAGAGGTCTATTTTCCCTTTTAGATGCAAACTTATCCCGTTACCTTCAATTATACTATCTTTAAGTTTATTTGAATACTCATCTATTATTTCTGGTATAATACCAGAAGTTATTTTGATTAAGTACGAACGAACATCTCTATGGCATGATGTATTGAGTATTGATTTATCCGCAACAATTATTGTTAGTTGTTTTGCACGACTTGTTGCAACATTAAACAGTGCTCTATCAAGAGACATTCCAATCATTGTGTTAGGAATATAATAAATACAAACATCGCAAGTCATACCTTGAACTCGTTCAACTGTGTCGATGAGAACATTGTTTTTGCTACCATATTTACTTATAAAACTATTCTGTAACATTCTAACTGCAGCACGAAATTTTGTTAATACTGCAATATTCAATTTAGGATAAGATGATAATAAATCATTAATAATTCTAATAGTGAAATCACAGCTGCCTTTATCTACTTTCTCACCGATAGGCATCTCCTTAGGAATAAGAATTGTACCACCTTCCTTAGGAATATAGTGTATAGTAGTATTTGCTAACTCATACTTAAAGTCAGCTACCGATTTAATAGGTGTATGATAGAAAATACTTGTCAAATCCGCAGATTTTTTCAATAAACGATGTGTTTCTGTTAAAATAAACGACTTGTAGTTAAAGTTCTCACAGAGTGTTGCAAAACCATTTGCAAGCATAGCGAAGTCATTCCTCATAAGCGTTTCTTCGCTTAACAATACAATTGGCTGCATCTGGTTTTGATCACCAATCCATATAACCTTTCTTCCAAGATTTTTACATGCAGCTATCATTCCAAACAAAGCCTGACTTGCTTCATCCATAATTACATAGTCAAACGGTTGTTCATAATAACTTTGTTTAGCCCAACCGCTTGTATTATAGAATGTTGAGAGTGTAAGATTGCCAGAAATACATGTTATTTTTTTACTATCAATAGGACAAAGATTTTTGCAAGTAATAAGTTCATCAGAAGATACATTAGTTTTCATTACCCGCTTATCGGAGAGGTATTTTTTTAGGCTGTCCTTTTCTGCAAGTTCTATCAGTGCTCTGTTAGTCATGGCAGTAACAAGCACACTACTATTTTGGCTCAGCAAATGTGCAACAAGTTCAGCCATAAGATAAGTTTTCCCAGTACCTGGAGGGCCCTGAAATATCAGTTGAGAAGTGGATTCTAACGTCTTGACTATCTCTTCAACTTGTTCTTTATTTGAATTAATATGAATAGGATTCCATACAATAAACTTCTTATCAAAATCCAAAATGTCCTTGGCTACCATATTTGTGTCGTTGTTGTTAACGATATCAATAAGGTTCTGATAATAATCCATTGGTGGCTCTTGAGGGCCAAGGACAATTACACATCCTTCTTTGTTTTCTAGGAATTTAGCCATATCTATTGACAATCCAGTAAAACCACACAGTAGGAAACCATTGTCATCCGTTTTACCCTGCCAGACACAATGTACTTCCGAAAATTCGACTTGGTGACGACGCAAGTTACCCCAACTGATTTCTCCCCAATACCTTGGAATACTCATTTCTTTTTCTAATACGACTGCAGTAAAATATTCATTCTTGCGTGGAATTCCTTTATCCTTCTTAAAACGAAGTATAAGTTGCCCAGATCCCAATACGTTACGGTCTGCATTATTGGAATCAGCCATTTGTAAATCTAGCTTTACAAACTGTGTAACATACACTTCATTATCTGTTAATAATGCAATTGCTTTAGAATTGAGTTTCTTTAGATATTCTTCACTTATTGCTACAAGTTCTTTATCAAGAAATCTCTTATGTTGCTCTCTTGTATAATACATTATATTTTTATTCTAAAAGTCAAACAATTCATCTGTATCAATATTTGTATAAACATCAGAAACTGACATCTTTTCGTCAAGTCCAAAACCATTTATTTGGTCTGAAATAGAATATGTTATATTTTCTATAACGAAGCATGTCTTTTTTGAGTACATATATCTATTAGCTAGATATGCAAATTCTTTAGGAGTTATGATATCCGTGTCAAATATAAGGTTGACATCCTTATTGTCTTTAAAAGTATCATTAAAACTTATACGATGTATCCTTCTATCATAGCCATAATTGAGTAGCAAATTATCTGGATCTATCATTAATTCTGAGAATAATCTAGGATGAAGGTATAGCTTTCGTCCTATAGAACTGGTTACGACTACGGTTATTAATTTCCCTTTAAATTTAATAATACCTTTAACCAAACCATTCCCCAAATTAGGATCCCATCCTGAGCAATCATAATCCTCTAATGAATCAAGGTAATCTTTTGCAGCATTACGTGCTTCCAAATTCATCTCTATACGAGATTCTTTGTCAAGATTATCCCGGTCGGAAACATTGCCGTAACTTTCTTCATCCTCATAATAATCACCGTCTATTCTTTTTTTACTTTTTGTTTCTTCAAGCATTCGCTCAAGTTCTGCTATGCGTTTATCCTTTTCTTGAACAATATCCGCTGATACGAGAAATATCATATTCCAATCCTCTTTAGAAAAAGGACATTTTAATAATGTAGTATTGGAGTATATATCCGCTAGAGAAGATGCTGGTTCTCTATTCGCTGATATATAGATATGTCTAGTGTTTGCAAAATATGTATATTCACCCGCATAACCTTTAAATAAGTAAGTATTATTATAAATGCCTCTATACGGAAGTTCTCCCTCAATTATGTATATTGACATTCTTGAATTCTGTTTCCAATCTAAATACAATTGATTTGACCATTCTGCTGCTTTACAGAAATCATCTTCATAATATGAACCAGTTAGACGTAAAGTTTTGTATAGATTTGACAATATATTTACTTGGCTTTCTGATTCTATCGGAAGTTGGAATGAGTTAGCTACCCAATTAAAGAAAGATCTTATTATGTTAGCATCATTAAGATTCCATATATTCTCTAATTTATTCTCTTTAAATGATTTTCTCCGCAGTATCTCTTTACTTTCTTTGTCATGCAACCCAAGTTGAATCAAGAATTGTTTTTTTTCAAACGTATTAGCCCAGTTCTCAATAAACGAAGGCACTTGTTCTATTGGTAAAGTGAATTCATTACTATCGAAATATGTTCCAACTAATTTATCAAAAGGATATTGAACTCCTCCATTTGTAATAACAGGACTTAATATATCTGCAATATCTAGTGCCATACTCTTGTCAAGTATTTTAATGAAAAGATTCTGATCATTAGCACGAATGCATGATTTTAGCATATTATCGAAATAATTGTAACCACAAAACTTTCTATACACAATAAGAAAACAGAATTGTTCTGCAGTGATTAGTTGAGTTGATGCAGTTAGTTCTTTATATAACTGATTTCGAACATCAGTAAGGTTAACTTCCCTTCGAGCAAATATCTTTTCGAATCCATCTATACTTGAAAACTTTGAACTTACATTGCTAAGTATAGAAGATGATGAATATGCTGGTAGTATTTTCGAAAGCGAGAATGTATAGAGTTTTACACCTATGTTTATTGAAAAATCATCTTTAAGATTATATTCTGACAAACTCTTACCATTAATTGTTATTATTGAGCGTGCATGAGAAACAGCCGTATCGTTGGATAATGCCATCTTCATCCATCTATATTCGAAAGATTTTTTGTCATATTCCAACGTACTTAAAAGTGGCATAGCTTTTATGCTCTTTGCATATGCTACCTGAGTATTAGTATCGGATTGCTCTACAATGCGAAGTAAACTTATTGTAGGTATATTGCTTTTTGAAAACAATGTTATCGTAAATCCGGGTCTCCAATATGACAAGAATGTTTTATGAATATCTGAAATATCTGTAATACTTATCAAGTCATCAATATATGGTTCAATAATGCTTGAATAAATATCTGTTGATACAACAAGGTATCTAGTAATTAAGCTGTTATTTTCTTCTTGCTTTAACATATAATCATATAGCCAAACCGGACAATTGGAATTATACGCAAACATTGAAGATAATGGACTATATTTACCATTCTGATTTTTAAAGATTTTCCATTTTTTTAATGTTTCAACCCCAATATTTTTAAATTTTGCAATATTCACAAATAAATGCAATCTCTCATTAAATGTGAGAGAATCTAAGGATTCTTCCTCTATTTTTTCAAAAATTGCTTTTTCATCTTGGCTAACAATAAACAATGATAATGGGTGTTCTTCAACAGAATGATTAGAACATTTAAAACCAAGTTTTGATAATACTGACTTTATGGTTGAAATCTTCTCTGTTGAAAACAAGAGTTTATCTTCTAACTTAACTTCATTTGTTGTTTTCCACTCTTTCCCAAACATAAACGTGGGAACAAGTGGAATTAGAGAATGCGCTTTTTCTTCTTTTGCCAACCATTCATAGAAAGATGTACGTAACTTATCATCACAAGAATCAATAATCCATTTTTTAAGGGTATCAATATTATTTAATAGAATTGTGATAACAGTTTCTGTAGTAATCTTTTCTATTCCAAATATTTCTTTTGACAATGAACTTGAATCAATAGATTCATGAGGTAAATGTTTGGTTGTACCTATTAGCTTATAGAAATCAGATGCACCAATTGCAGAAGATAGTCCAGAAGCATCAAATATAATATTATCTGGCCCTACGATATCATTATTATCATTAAGTATAAATGCTTTATTTGTTAAAGCATCCTTATATCCACGATTAAACGAATCGACTAGTGTTGCTGTATCCTGACTAAAATAGGTGAGTTCTTTTGTTGGAAGTAAATTAAGATAATTTACATTGAGTTCAGAAGCATAGCTTGAAACCATACTTACAATTTGCTTTCCAATCATATAGAACAAGAAGAAATTCCATGGATTGTCGCTTTGAATTCCTTCTCTATCAGACTTGGGAATAAAATCAGCATTCAAATAAAATGGGAATTTGAATCTGTGCTCATTCATAGGAAGATAAGCATATAATGAGAGATCATCTTCACCGATTGGCGTAACAAGTCCATCTTCGTCAAGCTTGATAGCAAATGAGATAGTTGTTTCTTTAGCCGATGCAATACGGTCTGGAATACCTGCAACTTCTGTTAATTCATTACCATCTTGATCAAGTTTAATAAAGTAGTTTTCTTTTTCACCCCTATTATTAGTTCTTTCTTTTCTTCTGATTTGAATGCCTGCCTTTTTGAATTCATCGTCATTCACTAAAAGATTATCTGACGAATAAATACAAAAATCTTCAGATAAACGATCTTCATTGAAAGAGTTTACAAGCGAAACTATGTTATTCTTTCTATCTATTTTCTTTTGAATAGTAAGACATTTATCCTTATCTATCAATTGCACTCGATTAGTGTTTCTGAGAAATAACATAAATCGTGGTTCAGAAAACACTTCTTTAATCGCCTCATGATATTCAGAAAGTGTTTCTTCATCCATTTTTAATGCAATAGCAACATTTTCTTTTTGATTGAAAATGGAATCATATGGATCAATTTTTAATGATTCATACCATATCGGTAATAACTGCCAAGGAATATCCTTTACACCTTTGAATTCCCTAAAGAATTTTAGATATTTGTGAAGAAATTCTTTCTGTTTTTCCACATCATTCTCAATATCGTTAACATGGTAGTAAAAGGCTTTGAAATCATTATAGATTGGTAAATTTTTATCGAAAGAAAAATTGTAGCCAGCACTTTTAATTAATACAGACTCAGAATTTGTGAATACTGACTTGAACCCAATACCTTTATAGCCTGTTTTCTTACTGCTTGCACTCTTTGTGCTTTTTGCAGCAGATGTAATTGATTCAAAGTCATGTTTATTAAATGCAAATCCATCGTGTGTTACAACAAAATAATTATCGCTAAGTTGTAACTTTACTTTAACGCCATTCTCTGGGGCAGCATCATCGGCATTTTGAAGAAGTTCAAAAAACATTCTCTTTTTACTAGTATAGAGGTTCTGACCTACTTCTTCAAGCAAGTTAGCTACACTTGTATTAGTGTTTGGACTTGTATGTTGCTTAAAAGAAAGGGAAACAGACTCTTTATATGGATTTTCTGCTTCTTTAATTTTATTTGATGATACACAAAACATATAAGGAGAACCTTGTTCCATGCGGTATTCTTTGCGTGGCATGTCAATCTCTATCTCATAATAATTACCAGAAACAAAAAAATTACGCAATCGGTTATCAACGATGGCAATGAGACACTTCCCATTAATTGGATCTACTAGTAATTTGCCATTGTTTTCTTCTTTAACATCTCCTGTAGACATTAAATTTGTGAAAAAATACTTGGAATTAATCTCTATAACTTTGCCAATAAAACGATTGGTTGTTAATCCCATAGTAGCCAGTAAATCTGTAAGACTAAGTTCGTAAAGGCTCTCTTCGTATTTATCTTCAACAAAAAACTTTCTACTAAAAATCAGCTGGCCGTTGTCTTCTCCCATATATGCAACACGGACATGTTCTCCTGGAAAAACTTCATCACTAGCACGAATAACTTTATTTGGTGACAGTTCATCCCTATATATACTGCCTAAGATTCCGGTATTACCAATGTCTATAGTAGCAAATTTATTGTTTATATTCTTAACAATAGCATCAATGATATCGCCCTTATTTAGTTGAGAACGTAACCAATCAACTCTAGCTTTCTTTTCCTCGGCCTCGATTGGACGCATATCCAAGACAACATATTTTAACTTTTCATTATATTTAATGAAAACAAATTCAAGTTCTTCATCAGTCTCTATTTCATTGTTCAATAGTCTGGTTTTATAAGGTTCAACAAAACGTTTTAAAGGTACAATTACCTTTATCAATCCATCCGCTTCAATAAGAGCAGATGTGGAATTTTCATTTTTAATGATACCCTTAAATAAACATTTTACCCGTTCATTCTCACTATGTACTTTTGCAAAATAATCATGTAAAGCCAACACACTCATCGAAATTTTGTTTCGATGCTTCTCTGGGTCGTAATTGTTGTCAATTACAACACAAGTAATTTCTTCACCTTCTTTGTATTCTATTGTTGGGAGTTCACTTACATGAACAAGTGCCGTGCTGTCTCCTAAGTTTACAATAAGACCGAAACTCTCAACAGATTTTATAATAACCTTGTATATGGTACCTTTTTCAACTGTTCTTGGATTGGGTAGAAGATTTTTTCGGCTTAGATTCAACTTTCCATCTGGTAATTCTTTGATAACTTTTACATCAAGAACATCACCTTCCGATAATGAAGAAAGAGTCACAGACTGATTAGACCAAGATATATCATGAAGTCTTATCAAACCGTCAACTCCATTGGGCATTTTTGCAAATGCTCCGAGATCTGGTTTTATACTGGTAATTTTTACGCGAATAATATCACCAACTGATGGATTATTATATGTTGTCATAAGCAATTTATCTTTTAGTATAACTTTACAATTTTGTTAGTCACTCTGATCTCAAATATTTCAATTAAAAATTAAATCAGATATAAGACATTATCTATCATTCACATATTAGAATCTAACACATGTAACATTATAGTTTCATGCAAAGAGAATTTCTTAATTACAAAAATAGGTATTTTATCATTTTAAATAGAATACAAACACATAATAGTCAAATCAATGGGCTGATTTTAACAAAATATCCGGTTTTATCCTTACCTTTGTGTATGATATTGGGATATTATACCCGAACAACAATAAAGAAACTATGCAGATACATAACAATACATTGATAACAGAATGCTCGGCTTACGATTTCAAGGAAATGTTGGAGCGTAAGAAAGTGAAGTCGTGGCTTAAATCCGTGTCGGCTTTTGCCAATACGGACGGTGGCAGTTTGTTTTATGGAGTGAATGATGACGGCGTAATTGTAGGGTTGGAGAATCCACAAGCCGATGCTGATTTTATCAGTGAAATGATAAAGGCACGAC
>ERZ837380.2349-NODE-2349-length-20343-cov-7.829160_pt1 | contig 20343 bp, 20 predicted proteins | sample MGYA00519685_ERZ837380 | MGnify/ENA primary metagenome ERZ837380 (study PRJEB31850, sample SAMEA3708817) | human gut metagenome | biome: human gut; feature: human-associated habitat; material: faeces | place: China | collected 2014 ...
ACACGACGTTCAGCCCCAACGCGGACTGCACGCGCGCGGAGATCGTGACGTTCCTCTACAGAGCCTATCAGGGCAAGTAAATCCAACTGAAAAAAGCGGCGGTTCCGATGAACCGCCGCTTTTTTACGCCGCCTTGACAAGCGCGCCCGCCCTCGGTATACTATGACCAAAAGCACGACGGCAGTCAAAAATACAGACGAGTTTGAGACATCAAACTCGAAAAGAGGAGAGCAAATGAAGTATCTTGGAAAGCCCGCGGGCATGTGGGCGCTGTTTGCCGGATCGTTTGAAAAGCACCTGACGGTCGAATTCGACTTGACCGCGGGGCAGGCGAAGGACGTTGCGGCGCGCGCCAAAAAGAAATATCGCGAGATTATCGCGAAGCTGCCGGAATTTGACAAGCGCGACCGCTTCGAAATGAACATCGTCAACTGCGCGATGCTCGCCGCGTTTATCCTGTGCATGCCGCAGCGGCCGGACATCAAAACGCTGACGGACTACTACGCCGCGGCGATGATGACGCCTACGATGAAGGCTTTCTGCCGCGCGAGCGGAAAGAAAAAGTTCACGCCCAAGGACATCGAGGGCATGAAGGCGACGGCGAAGCTGCGCGCGGGCGACCGCAACCCCTATTCGTGGAGCATGGACTTTTTCGAGTACGAGGACGGCAGCGGCTACGAGGCGCGCTTCACGACCTGCGGCATCTGCACGCTGATGCAGGTGTTGGGGCTCTACGATCTGACGCCCGCGCTGTGCCATCTCGACTACACGATGAGCGACGCGGGCGGCGCGTCGGATTTCGTGCGCGAGTACACGCTCGCCTCCGGCGGCCCCTACTGCGACTGCGGGTATCACAAAAAGCAGTGAAAAAGCAAAAAGGATGCGTCTTTCGATGCATCCTTTTTCCTTTATGTAGGGGACTCAATCTTCGTTGTAGGCATCCGAGGCCTTGATGCGTTGGTACATGTCCTGCATCTGGCGGTCGATCTCAGCGATCTTGCCCGCGCATTCGAACATCTCCTCGTTGATGCCCTCGGGCAGCTTCGTTTTGTCGACCTTGTAGCGGATATCGTGCTCAAGGCTCGCCCAGAAGTCCATGGCGATCGTGCGCAGCTGGATCTCCGCCACGACGTATTCCGTCCGGTCGGAGAGGTAGACGGGCACCTTGATGTCCATGTGCAGCGAGCGGTAGCCGTTGTAGTTCGGCGTCTGGATGTAGTCCTGCTTTTTGACGATCTCCACATCCGTCTGCCGCGCCAGCATCTCGCCCACGCGGTAGACATCGTCGATGTAGCTGCAAACGACGCGCACGCCCGCGATGTCGTTGATGTTTTTTCGCGCGGACTCGATCGAGAGCGGCAGGCCGCGCTTGATGAGCTTGGCGACGATGCTCGATTGCGATTTGACGCGCCCGTCGATGTGGTGGATGGGGTTTCGCGCGTAGAGGACGTTGAACTCGCTGTTGAGGATGTTGAATTTCAGCGTGAGCTGCCGAACCGCCGCGTCATAGAGATTCTGCATGACAAGAAAGTCATGCGGATCTTCGCAGAGTGCGGCGCCGTTCCCCGTTCGATTCATTCTGAGCCTTCCTTTCCATCGGAAGCGTCAACGCCCGCCCGATGTGCTTTTGTTCCTTTCAGTATAGCAGACGATCACCGCCGCGCCAAGGGGAGAAATGCTGATTTTCCGCAAAAGTCTGCGCGAAAAAAGCAGCGGGCGGGAGAAACTACCAAGCGACGGGCAAAAGAACTTGCAATGCAGCGCAAGCCATTCTATAATTAACCTGAAAGGATATGCACAGCGTTCGGCACTTCCGCTCCGGTGGCAGAGCGAACGCGCGGAAGGTGCAGAAAAGAACAATGGATAAAAAAGGAAAACAGCAATTTCTTCTGGTTGCGTTCGGCGTGGCGCTCTATGCCGCGCTGATGAATCTCAACGAAGTCGCGGCGTTTCTCACGAGGCTCGCTACCCTCTTCACGCCGGTGATCATAGGGTTATTGATGGCGTTTGTCCTCAGTGTGCCGATGCAGGGCATCGCAGGACGTTTGACGCGCCTGATGCCAAAGACAAAGGAAAAACACATTGACCTTCTCAGCCTGCTGCTGACGCTTTTGTGCGTGGTCATCGTCGTGGTACTGCTGTGCGTTCTGGCGCTGCCGCAGCTTGCCGCGTCGCTCAAGAGCATCGGCACACTGGTCAGGGAGAACTGGCCGGACTGGGCGCGCCTTCTCTCGGATCACGGCGTGGATACAAGCGAGCTCACCGATCGCATCGCCGCGCTCGATTGGAAAACGGTGCTGGAAAAGGCGCTCACCGGCGCCGGCGCGCTGATCGACTCGGTGGTGGATCTTGCCGGTACCACAGTCTCGGCGGTGGCCAACGTCACCTTTGCCATCGTCATCATGTTTTATGTGCTGCTCGACCGGCGCAGCCTTGCTAAACAGAGCCGCAGACTCCTCTACGCCAACCTGAGCGAGCGAAAGGCCGATCAGGTCTGCCGCATCGCGCGCCTGACGCACACCACCTACGCCCGTTTCCTGTCCGGGCAGTGCGTGGAGGTCGTGATCCTCGGCACGATGATCTTTCTCGCGTTCTCCCTGTGCGGCATTCCCTACGCGGGGCTGACCGCCGCGCTGACGGCGGCCTTCGCCTTTGTTCCCTACATTGGCGCGCTGGCCTCCTGCGCAATCGGCGTACTGCTGACGCTGCTTGCCCAGCCGGAGAAAGCGCTGCTGTGCCTGATCGTCTATCAGGCGGTGCAGTTCACGGAAAATCAGTTCATCTACCCGCATGTGGTTGGCAGCAGCGTGGGGCTTGCGCCGCTGTGGACGCTCCTTGCGGCATTGCTTGGCGGCAAGCTCTTCGGCCTTGTCGGTATTGTGTTTTTCATTCCCCTCACGGCGGTAGTACTCCAGCTCGTACATGAGCACACCGCACAGCAGCTTTCGGAAAAGAAACTCGACCGCGAGGATCTGATCGAATAACAAAAAAGGACGACAGCTATTTTTAGCTGTCGTCCTTTTTTGTGCGGTCACGACTGTGCCATGCGCTCGAGGAGCTGGAAGGCCTCTTCGAGCTTGGGGTCGATGTGGTCGGTCTGCAAAGCCTCGCGCACGCAGCCTTCGATGTGCGCGCGCATGATCTGCTGGTTGGCGCTTTTGAGGAGCGACTGCGTGGCGAGAAGCTGGTTGGAGATGTCCACACAGTAGCGGTCGTCGTCGATCATCTGCAAAATGCCGTCGAGCTGGCCGCGGGCGATTTTGAGCTTGCGGCGGACGGAGTCACGATCGGCTCTCATGGCCTTAGCGGATGGAGACGGCCTGATAGCCCGCCTCATCGACTGCGGCCTTGAGCGCCGCGTCGGTCACGCTGCCGTCCACGCTGACGGTAGCGGACTTGCTCTCGAGATCGACCTTTGCCTCCTTCACGCCGGGGACGGCGGAAAGCGCCTGCTGGACGTGGTTCACGCAGTGCATACAGGCCATGCCTTCAATGCTGATGACTTTTTCCATGTTCGTTTCTCCTTTTTCATTGTTACTTGCCATGGTGTGGCTGTTTGCTATCTCCACTCCGCTATCCGACGGAGAAGAAACCGTTTTCGGTGCTGCCGCCGTGTGCTTGGCCTTGAACCAGCGCAGGCGCAGCGCATTGCTCACCACGAATACCGAGCTGAAGCTCATCGCGAGCGCGCCGAGCATCGGGTTCATCTTGAGCTGGAAGGCGGGGTAGAAGATGCCCGCCGCGATGGGAATGCCGATGGCGTTGTAGAAGAACGCCCAGAAAAGGTTCTGTTTGATGTTGCGGATGACCGCGCGGCTCAACTGCACGGCGGTCGAGACGTCGAGAAGATCGCTGCGCATCAGCACGATATCCGCCGACTCGATAGCGACGTCCGTGCCCGCACCGATGGCGATGCCGACGTCTGCGCGCGCAAGGGCGGGCGCGTCGTTGATGCCGTCGCCGACCATGGCAACCTTCTTGCCGCCCTCCTGCAGGCGGCGGATCTCGCGCTCCTTATCCTGCGGCAGCACCTCGGCCACCACGCGGTCCACGCCGACTTGGCGGCGGATGGCCTCGGCGGTCTTGGCGTTGTCGCCCGTGAGCATGACGACCTCGATGCCCATGTCCGAGAGCTCGGCAATGGCCTGCGCGCTCGTGGGCTTGACGATGTCGGCCACGGCAATAAGGCCGATGAGCTTGCCGTCCAGGGCAAAGTAGAGCGGCGTCTTGCCGTCCTCGGCCAGCGCTTCGCCGCGCGCGAGCAGGTCGCTCTTTTCGATGCGGTTGGTCTCCATCATGCGGCGGTTGCCGGCAAGGCAGAGCTTGCCCTCGACCTCGCCGCGGATGCCCTGACCGGGGATCTGCTCAAATTTGTCGACGGACAGGAACGTGAGCGATGCCTTCTCCGCCTCGGCCACGATGGCCTCGGAAAGCGGATGCTCGGAGAGCTTTTCGAGCGACGCGGCGACGGAGAGAAGTTTGTCCCTGCCGATGCCGCCGTCGACGACGTCGGTGACGACGGGCTTGCCCTGCGTGATGGTGCCGGTCTTGTCGAGCACGACGGTGTTGACGCTGTGCGTCGTCTCAAGCGCTTCGGCAGACTTGATGAGGATGCCGTTCACCGCGCCGCGGCCCGTGCCGACCATGATGGCCGTCGGCGTGGCGAGACCCAGCGCGCAGGGGCAGCTGATGACGAGAACGGAAATACCGATGGACAGCGCAAATTCCACGCTGTGGCCCGTCAGCAGCCATGCTGCCGTTGCGATGACGGCGATCGTGATGACGACGGGGACGAACACGCCGCTCACCTTATCGGCGAGCTTGGCGATGGGCGCTTTGGAGCTCGTGGCCTCGTCCACAAGGCGTACGATCTGTGAAAGGGCGGTATCGTCGCCGACTTTGGTCGCGCGCATCTTGCAATAGCCGGATTTGTTGATGGTCGCACCGATGACGGCATCTCCCGCCTGCTTTTCGACAGGGATGCTCTCGCCCGTCAGCGCGGATTCATCGACCGAGGACGTTCCCTCGAGCACGACGCCGTCGACAGGGATGCTCTCGCCCGCCTTGACGATCAGCACGTCGCCGAGTTGGACCTCCTCAACGGGGATGACGCTCTCGACGCCGTCGCGCTCGACCGTCGCGGTCTTGGGTGCAAGGTCCATGAGCTTCGTGATCGCGTCGGAGGTCTTTCCCTTGGCGCGGGCCTCCATCGTTTTGCCCATGGTGATGAGCGTCAGGATCGTGCCTGCGGACTCGAAGTACAGCTCCATCATATAGGTGTGCACCGTGTCCATGTCCATCTGGCCAAAGCCGATGCCGATCTTATAGATGGCGTAGATGCCGTACACGATGGCGGCGCTGGAGCCCAGTGCGATCAGCGAATCCATGTTCGGCGAGCGCTGCCACAGCGTCTTGAAGCCGACAATATAGTACTGGCGGTTGATATAGACGATGGGCAGCAGCAGCAAAAACTGCGTGAATGCGAACGTCATCGCATTTTCCATGCCGAGGAAGCACGCGGGCAGCGGCCAGCCCATCATGTGGCCCATCGAGAGATAGAACAGCGGGATGGTGAAGAGGAGCGAGAGGGCGAGACGCTTTTTCATGTCGTTGTAGGCCTTCTGTGCGGCGCTGGCGCCGCCGGTCTCGGCAGTCTGCGCGGCGGGGGCGCTGCCGGGCTTTGCATGCAGGGATGCGCCGTAGCCCGCCTTTTCGACCGCGGCGATGATCTGCACGGACGAAAGCTGGGATTCGTCGTATTCGACGACCATGCTGTTTTTCAGCAGGTTGACCGCGACCTGCTGCGCGCCTGGCTGCTTGGCGACGGCCTTTTCCACGCGGCTGGAGCAGGCGGCGCAGCTCATGCCGGTCACGTCATAGGTTTCCTTTTTCAATTTGATTCCTCCTTCGGGACAAATACAATACCCGTGTGGGGTATTTTTAATTTGCCAACAGTATAGGTCGGAAATTGGCGGATTGTCAAGACCTCTTTTCGAGAAATTTCCGTTTGGGCGAAAGTTGCGGCGTTTCGGTCGGGAAAACTTACCGCCGCCGCGCCGCTGGACAGCTTGCATCCCTTATGATAAACTGACGGCATGAGTTTTATGATAAGCAGGTGAAAAATGAAGCAAAAACGTATCTTGAAATGGCTTGGCATCGCACTAGGCGTGTACCTTTTATATGGGGTGCTGACAGCCATTCTCGTCCCGCTGCCGCAAAAAGAGGCGACAGGGGAGCTGTGGAGCCAGTATGAAGCCCGATTGAGCAAGGACGCATCGCAGGAGCGCGTGAGGAGCATCGAGGATACGGACAGTGCGCTGCTCTGGCGCTTGCAGCTCATCGAGAGTGCGGAAAGGGAGGTCATCTTCTCGACCTTTGACCTGCGCGCGGACGGCAGCGGACAGGATTTGATGGCCGCGCTCTATGGCGCGGCGCAGCGCGGCGTGCGGGTGCGCGTCATCGTCGACGGGCTGAACGGTTTTCTGCATCTGCAAAACAGCGGCGTTCTCCGCGCCCTCGCGGCGGAGGAGAATGTGGAGGTGCGCTTTTATGATCCCATCGACCTGCTGCGCCCGTGGAAGCTCAACTACCGTCTGCACGACAAGTATCTGATCGCCGACGGGAGCAAATACATCCTCGGCGGAAGAAATTCGAACGATTTGTTTCTCGGCTCATATCAGGAGAACCAGAACATCGACCGCGACGTGCTCGTCGTGTCGGGCGGGGGAGAGGGCAGCTCGGTCTCCCAGCTTTTGACGTATTTTGAAAGCGTCTGGTCGCAGCCGGAGAATCAGACCATCACAGGCAAGACGTCCTCGCAGACCGACGCGCTGCAGGAGCGTTACGCGGCGCTATGCGCGGTGCATGGAAAAGAGTTTGCCGCCGTCGACTGGGAGGTGGAGACCGCGGCGGTCACGCATGTGAGCCTTCTCAGCGGCTCGCCGCGCGCGGAGGCGAAAGCGCCTGAGCTGTGGGACGCGCTTGTCCGCCTGATGGCGCAGGGCGATGATGTCCTGCTGCAAACGCCGTACATCATCTGCAACGACAAAATGTATAACGATTTGGAAGCACTTGCCGAGACGCGGCAGCTGCGCGTGCTGACGAATGCCGTCGAAAACGGCGCGAACCCGAGCGGCTGCTCGGACTACTTACGCGAAAAGCAAAATATTTTATCGCGCGGCGTCGACGTGTACGAGGTCGTCTGCGGCCAGTCGCTGCACACGAAGACGATTTTGATCGGGGATGATCTGAGCATCGTCGGCTCGTTCAATGCCGACATGCGCAGCGCATATCTCGACACGGAGCTGATGCTCGTCATCGAGAGCGAGGAGGTCAATGCCGCGCTGCGAGAAGAGAGCGGAAAATACATGGGCCAGAGCCGCCTCGCCCTGCACGACGGCGGCACGGAATACGGCGCGCGGTTTGAAGAAATGACGCTGCCTTGGGCAAAGCGCGCGCTGTATACGATTCTGAGCGTTGTCCAGCGCCCGATTCGCCACCTGCTGTAACGAAAAGTGCGGCATAGCGGAAAATGAGGGAAAGGAATACGGATTTTGCCCGTATTTCCGTTTTTTCACCTTGCAAAAGACGTCCGGGTTTGCTATGATAAAAAATACGTATGGATACGTTCCGCTTTTTGTGGAGACAGAGGATAAGAAAGGAAGATCGTTATGATTTACACGACCGAAGTGCAGCATATGTGCCCCGTTGCGAAGGGCGCATATCACGGTCCGGCCCCGATCCCCGAAGAGGGCAAGTGGGTCCAGGCCAAGCAGATCGCCGATATTTCCGGCTTCACCCACGGCATCGGCTGGTGCGCGCCCCAGCAGGGCGCCTGCAAGCTGACGCTCAACGTCAAGGAGGGCGTCATTCAGGAGGCTCTGATCGAGACCATCGGCTGCTCGGGCATGACCCATTCTGCTGCCATGGCTTCCGAGATCCTGATCGGCAAGACCATTCTCGAAGCGCTCAACACCGACCTTGTTTGCGACGCCATCAACACCGCCATGCGCGAGCTGTTCCTGCAGATCGTCTACGGCCGCACCCAGTCCGCCTTCTCTGAGGACGGCCTTGCTGTCGGCGCGTCCCTCGAGGACCTCGGCAAGGGCCTTCGCTCCCAGGTTGGCACGATGTTCGCCACCGCCGAAAAGGGCCCCCGTTACCTCGAGATGGCCGAGGGCTACTGCTCCCGCGTCGCGCTCAACAAGGAAAACGAGATCGTCGGCTACGAGTTCATCAACCTCGGCAAGATGATGGACTTCATCAAAAAGGGTATCGATGCGAACGAAGCGCTCGAAAAGGCCAAGGGTCACTATGGTCAGTGGGACAACGCTGCCAAGTACATCGACCCGCGTCAGGAATAAGGAAGGGAGGACGAAACAATGGCTTTATTTGAAAACTATGAGAGAAGAATCGACAAGATCAACGGCGTCCTCGCTCAGTACGGTATCTCTTCCGTCGAAGAGTGCCGCGAGATCTGCAAGGCCAAGGGCTTTGACCCGTATGAGATCGTCAAGGGCATCCAGCCCATCTGCTTTGAAAACGCCTGCTGGGCGTACACCGTCGGCGCGGCCATCGCCATCAAGTCCGGCGTGAAGTCCGCGGCCGAAGCCGCCAAGATGATCGGTGTCGGCCTGCAGTCCTTCTGCATCGACGGCTCCGTCGCCGAGGACCGCAAGGTCGGTCTGGGCCACGGCAACCTCGGTGCGATGCTGCTGTCCGACGAGTCGAAGTGCTTCGCCTTCCTCGCCGGTCACGAGTCCTTCGCCGCCGCTGAGGGCGCGATCGGCATCGTCCGCAACGCCAACAAGGCCCGCAAGGAGCCCCTGCGCGTCATCCTGAACGGTCTCGGCAAGGACGCCGCTCAGATCATCTCCCGCATCAACGGCTTCACCTATGTTCAGACCCAGTTCGACTACTTCACCGGCAAGCTGAACATCGTGCGCGAGATCCGCTACAGCGAGACCGAGCGCGCCGACGTTCGCTGCTACGGCGCTGACGATGTCCGCGAGGGCGTGGCCATCATGCATTCCGAGGGTGTGGACGTCTCCATCACCGGTAACTCCACCAACCCGACCCGCTTCCAGCACCCCGTCGCCGGCACCTACAAGAAAGAGTGCATCGAGCAGGGCAAGAAGTATTTCTCCGTCGCTTCCGGCGGCGGCACGGGCCGTACCCTGCACCCGGACAACATGGCTGCCGGTCCCGCCTCCTACGGTATGACCGATACCATGGGCCGCATGCATTCCGACGCACAGTTCGCCGGCTCATCCTCCGTGCCCGCGCACGTTGAGATGATGGGCTTCCTAGGCATGGGCAACAACCCGATGGTCGGCGCCACCGTCGCCGTGGCCGTCGCTGTTGCGGAGAGCCTGAAGTAAGAGGGAAAACCGCAGGGTTTGTCCTTCCAAGGTTCCAAAACCTGATTTTTCATCAAACATAGGCAGGAAGCACATCTTCCGCACGAAAATGCGGAAGATGTGCTTCCTGTTTTTGCGTATTGGGAGGGAAAAACCGTGAAGAAAATCAGGATGTGCTTCCCGAATGAGAAGACGTTCAGGGAAGGGTTCGAAGAGTATATTTTGGACTGTAAGGCCCGCAATCTGCGGGATGGAACAATCAACCATTATCAGGAATCCATCAAGCAGATTTACAAGCGAATCACACCAGATACGCTGATTTCTTCGATGTGTCAGCAAACCATCCGCAGAATTGACGGCGGTACGGTTGGCAATGCGGTCCCCGGTAAGGCGGAAGCCGTTGTAGAAGGGATTTCAACAGATGAGATCGCAAGGGCTGCCTCCGCTATAGGAGAGCAGACTGGGATCGCTTTCAGATGGGAAGAAAAAATGGGTGCGTTGTGATCCGTGCGGAAGGCAAGAGTGCTCATGCCTCCACGCCTTGGGAAGGAAACAGTGCACTTACTGGCTTGCTGGCGCTGCTGATGCAGTTTCCCTTTGCTGACTGTGAGGGACAGCGCCGCCTGCGCGGATTGACAGAGCTGTTTCCGCACGGCGCATTTTACGGTGAGGCGGCTGGCGTGGCGCAGGCGGATGAATTGTCCGGCCGGTTGGTGCTGAGCTCCAACGTGCTTCATTATGCGGAAGGCGGTATGTCCGGCCGCATAGACTGCTGCGCGCCGATGTGTGCCAGCGAAGAGACTGTGCTTGAGGTGCTGCGTGAAAAACTGGCGGCTTATGGCTTGTATCTTCCGGAGAGCTGCAAAATGGTCCCCCCATTACGTTCCGGAAAATAGTCCGTTTATCCAGACGCTTTTAGGCTGCTATGAGCAGGTCATGGGCGAACCGGGCAAGTGCCTTGCTATTGGCGGCGGGACATATGCGCACTTTCTGAAAAATGGCGTGGCGTTTGGCGCTTCCCGATTAGGTGTAGATTATCACATGCACGGTGCAAATGAGTACCTTGTGGTAGATGAGATCGTGCGAAGCGCGGAGCTGTTTGCGCTGACCATTGTTGCACTTTGCGGCGAACACGCTGAGCCGATGTAAAATGCGGTTATGTAAATGACACCCGTCGGTATGATCCGATGGGTGTTATTATTTGTGCTGTGTTTTTTGACAGACGAATCGGATTCTTGCAAAAATGCCCAAAGATGTCAATAGAATCCGTTCGCCTGCGCAAGAATTTTATGGCGTGCGGACAGAAAAGACTTTTTCGTGCTGCGAGACGGCGACAGACGGCAGATCTCATGGCGATAATGACGAATTTCTGCCATTGGAGTGTTTTTCGTAGGAATACATCTGTCCGCTCCTTGCAATTTCCTGTACATAAAGATATAATAAAGGCCGTTAGTGAAAGCGCCTTTGCGGCCTGAGCAGAGAGAAGAGGATCGTAAGAGCGTTAGATTTTGAAAAGAAAGAAGATGCCCCTATGAATCCCTTTATGAAGACCCTTAAAAAAATTGCCGCCGCGTATAACGGCGTCAGCCTGATTTTGCGCATCGCGATCGGCCTTGTCGTCGGCGTGATCCTGGCGCTGGTCTGTCCCGGCGCGACGTGGTTAAAGGAGCTTGGCAACCTGTTTGTCGGCGCGCTCAAGGGCATTGCCCCCGTGCTGGTGTTCGTCATCGTGGCGAGCGCGCTGGCGCAGGGCTCGTCCAAGCTCGACCGCCGCTTCGGCACGGTCGTGTGGCTCTACATGCTTACGACGTTCGTCGCCGCGGCGCTGAGCGTTGTGACCAGCATGCTCTTCCCGCAGACGCTCCTGCTGGCCGAGGCCGCTGAGGCCGAGGTCATCCCGCAGGGCCTTGGCGAGGTCATGCACACGCTGCTGTCCAACATCGTCTCGAACCCCGTCTCCGCCATTATGAACGGCAACTACATCGGCATTCTGATGTGGGGCTGTCTCTTCGGCGTGGCGATGAAGAAACTCGGCGCGGACTCGACGAAGGTCTTCCTCAGCAACACGGCGGACGCGGTGTCCACCATCGTGCGCTGGATCATCAATTTGGCACCGTTCGGCATCATGGGCCTTGTGTTCACGAACGTTGTGAGCAACGGCCTTGCGATCTTCACCCAGTACGGCAAGCTCCTGCTGCTTTTGGTCGGCACGATGCTCTTCATGGCGCTTGTCATCAACCCCATCATCATCTTCATCTATCTGCGCTGCAATCCCTATCCGCTGGTGTTCCGCTGCTTGCGTGAAAGCGGCCTGACGGCGTTCTTCACCCGCTCTTCCGCGGCGAATATCCCCGTGAACATGGCGATGTGCGAAAAGCTCGGCTTGGACAAGGACTTCTACTCCGTCTCTATCCCCCTCGGCGCGACGATCAACATGGACGGCGCGGCCATCACCATCACCATCATGACGCTGGCCGCGGCCAATACGCTGGGTATGCAGGTCTCGCTGCCCGCGGCGATTTTGCTCTCGATCATGTCGGCCCTCGGCGCGTGCGGCGCTTCCGGCGTGGCGGGCGGCTCGCTGCTGCTCATCCCGATGGCGTGCTCGCTGTTCGGCATCTCGAACGACATCGCGATGCAGGTCGTCGGCGTCGGCTTCATCATCGGCGTCATTCAGGATTCTGTCGAGACCGCGCTCAACTCTGCGGGCGACGTCGAGTTCGCCGCGACGGCCGAGTATCACCAGTGGCTCAAGCAGGGCAAGCCCCTGCCGAAATTCCTCGGCGGCAAGAAGAAGGAAAGCGGCAGAGTGTGAAAACAAATAAAAGTGCGCCGGCTCAACGAGCCGGCGCTTTTTTGTGCGGCGATGCCGAACGATCGACGGGAGGGACAACTTCGCGTTTACTTTCGAACTACCCCATGCTATAGTAAACAAACTATGACCAATTTTGCATATTTATGACGAGTGTAAACGCTGCAAAGGAGACAAGCGCATGAAGCAAGCAGAACATCCGCCCGTGACCGCAGGGGCGAGCATTGCGGCAGAATACAGCCTTGCGATCATCGACCAGCTTGTGCGCATCGACCGCTCCCGCAGCAAGGAGGAGATGGACGAGTTGGTTTATCGCCTGCCGAGTCTGATCGGCGAGGCCATGCAGTCTGACCGCGTGTTTCTCTTCGAGCGGCTGGAGGGGACGGCGGAGGCCTATTGCAGCACCTTTGAGTGGTGCGCGAACGGCGTCGCGCCGCAGATCGATAACCTGACGGAGATCGTTCCCTCGGACATGCCCTACTGGCTTGAGGTCTTCGGCCGCGGCGAGACGATCGTCATTCCGAATATTGAAGATGTGAAAACGCTGATGCCGAGCGAGTACGAGCTCCTGAAGGCGCAGAGCATCCGCTCTGAGATCGCGGTGCCGGTCTTTTACCGCGGCAGCCTGAGCGGCTTTTTCGGCCTCGACAACCCGCAGCGGGCGATGACGGACAATAAGCTCCGCCTGCTTGCCTTTGTCGGCGGACACCTCGGCAGCGCGCGGGAGAACCTGCGTATGCTGACGCTGCTGGAAGAAAAGCAGAAGTCGCTCAAGCAGAATTTGCAGGCCGTGAAGCTTGAGCAGCAGATGCTCGAGGTGCTCTGCAAGGACAGCACGTCCGTTTATCGTGAGGACCTGATGAACGACCGGGCCGAGATCGTCAAGATCGAGGAGCACTCCAACTCCGCGGGCGACCTGCTCCCGCACGGGCCATTATGAGGAGATTGCAAGCGAGCGGCGGATGCACCGGCTGACCGGACACAGCGGTAAAGCAAGCATCCATATGAGCGCAGCGAGCAAGCAGAGCATCGTGCCGGAGTATCTGCCCTATGTCGAGCCGTTTTTTGACCTTTCGACGCTCGCGGAGAGATTGCGGTACGATGATTCCGCGATGCTTGAATACCCTGTGAAGGACGGCAACTGGCATCTCGTGCGCTTCATTGTGCAGACGCGTGGGGAAAATGGCGAAGCGGAGCAGGTGCTCTTTGCGATGCGCCTTTACAGCGAAGAAAAACGCCGCGAAAAGGACTTGATGAGCGCGGCAGATGCGGTACGCCGCGCGAACGAGGCAAAGTCCGAGTTCCTCTCGTGCATGTCGCACGACATCCGCACGCCGATGAACGTCATCATGGGCTTCACGAATATCGCCTTACAGCACGCGGACGATCCGGCTAAAATGAAAGAGTGCCTGGAAAAGATCCAAATCAGCGGCGGCAATCTGCAGGAGCTCATCGACGATGTGCTGGATATCTCGCGCATCGAGAGCGGGGAATTCAAGATCGTCTCGCAGCCAGTGAAGCTGCCGGAGCTGTTTGACTTCTACTGTCAGCCCATCGCGGGCATGGCGGAGGCGAAAAACATCCGCTTTTTGGGGAAGCTGCACGACATTTCCCACAATGTGCTGCTCTCCGACCAGATCCGCCTATATGGACCTGCTCTCAAACGCCGTCAAGTATACGCCGGAAAAGCCGCTCACCGTGCTCGTGGCCGAGGACAACGACCTAAACTACGAGATCACCGCCGAGCAGCTGCGCGGCTATAAGGTGCACTGTGTGCGCTGTGAACGGGCAGGACTGCTTACAGCGGATCGAGCAGGCCGCGCCAGACGAGTTCGATGCGATCCTGATGGACATGCAGATGCCGGTGATGAACGGCCTGGAGGCGACCGCCGCCATCCAAAAGCTCGACAGCGAGACGGCGAAGCATATCCCCATCATCGCCCTCACAGCCAACGCCTACCATGAGGACATTCAAAAATGCCTCGCCGCGGGCATGAACGCCCACCTCTCCAAGCCCATCAACATCGACCGCACGGTGCGCACGATCATCGAATGCGCCCGCACGGCGAAAGAGAACGGATAAAAGAAAAAGGCTCACGAAAGCCTTGCTTTCGTGAGCCTTTTTGCGATATTTACTGCTTGTCGCCGCCAAATATCGAAATTTGACTCTCATCGCTCTGGCTGTGCATCTCGGCGATGACGGCAAGACTTTCTTCGCTCGCGCCGCCGGGTTCGACCTGCGGCATCGCGAGGAAGAAGCCCTGCAGAAGGTCGACGCCGAGCGACAGCACGGTGCGTACCTCATCCGCGGTCTCAAGGCCCTCGGCCACGACCTTCATGCCGCGCTGGTGCGCGTAGGACACGGTGTTCGACACGATCTGGCGCTTATTGGCGTCGGTGTCGATGTCGCGGATGATGGAAAGGTCGATCTTGATGTAGTTGGGCGAGAGCTCGAGAAGGCTGCGCTCGTTGCTGTAGCCGCTGCCGTAGTCGTCGAGCGCGAACGCACCAGAGCTGCCACAGATCGTCTGCTTGATGCGCAGCGCCTTGGGGTCGAGCACCTCTTCCTCCGTGATCTCAATGACGATGCGCGGCAGGATCGAGGCGTAGCGCGCGGAGTATTCCGAAAGCTCATCGGGCGTTAGATACTGGCTTGCAATCGAGTTGACGAACAGCAGCGCGCTGGGCACGACCTTACCGGCGTTTTCAAGCGTCTGATATGCACTTGACGCGCGGAAGAACGTGATGCGCTCGACCTCGTGCAGGCAGTTTTCCTCGCGCGCGAGGCGCAGCACGTCAGCAGGGGAGTGCAGCGTGGGAAGATCCACGCGCATGAGCGCTTCATAGGCAAAAACGCTGCCGTCCTTCGCGTCGATAATCGGCTGGAAGTGATAGGTGACAAGCTCCTCGTTGATGAGACGGCGGAACTCCTCATGGCAGCGTCTTTCCTGCAGGCTGGTGCGGTAGACCTCAGGGTCGAATTCCAGCAGCTCGCCCTTGCGCGAGTGCTTGACCTGATACATGGCAAAGTCCGCGTATTTGCGCAGTGTGATGAGATTTGTGCTGCTCTCGGGATACCACGCGACACCGCCGGAGACGCTCACGCGCAGCTCACGGCCGCTGGGAAGCTGGACGACAGACTGCTCAAGGGCGGCTTTCAGCGCGCAGATGTCTGCGCGCAGCGTATCCTGATCGTTGTAGCCGTAGAAGAGTGCATTGAACTCATCGCCGCTGATGCGCGCGCAGACGGTACGCGCGGGAGCATTCTTGGCAAAGCATTCGCCTGTGAGGCGGATGTACTCGTCGCCCCAGTCGTGGCCGAATGTGTCGTTTATCTGCTTGAGGTTGTCGAGGTCGAACATCAAAAGCGCCGCGTGGCCGAGCTTTTCGGGTGAGCAGAAGAACTCGGCGCAGATGCGGCGGAAGGCACGGCGGTTGTAGAGGTCTGTGAGCGTGTCATAGTCGCGCTCGTGCTCAATGCGCAGCTTTTCAAGCGTGTTGGCGGTTACATCCTCGGCAAGGCCAACCTGTGCGCCGTCCTCGTGCGTCGTCTCGATGCGAAGGTAGCGCTCTTTGCCGCTTGGCAGACGGATGTGGTAGAGCATCGCGCCGTCGGGCGCGGGGGAGTGGGGGCACGAGCGCTCAAAGCGCTGCAAAAGCTCGCGGAAACTCTGCGCTGTTAAGTCGTCTGCGTCAACGCCGGGCATGCCGAGAAGGTCGAAGAAATTGTCGGTGACATAGATGCTGTCGGGAGCGGAGCGCAGCTCATAGCCGCCGAGCTCCACGCTCGCCATGTCCATGATGCGCAGAAACTTGGTCGAAGTATCGAGTACCTCGCGTCCGAGCTGCGTGAACGCGGAGGAGAACCGGTCGAGCTCGATGATGCCGGTGGCGGAGAGCATGGGGATGGAGCTGCGGCTCTCGCGTGCGTGCGCGACCTCGTCGGAAAGGCGCGAGATCGGGCGCGAGAGCTTGCGCGCCAGCACAAGGCTGCTGAAAAGTCCTGCGGTGAGCACGACGAGGACAGCGATGATCAAAAGCCGCACCACATCGCCTGAAAAGGCGTAAAGCGCCGATACCGGCACCGAGCCGATGAGCAGCATTTGCTCATTGGAAAACGGCGCATTGCGATTGTAGAGCGTCAGCGGCGCCACGGCGGCGTGACAAAGGCCGAGGGGGGAGTCGCTCTGGTAGCCACCGCGCTTTGACGGCTTGAGCAGCAGCGTCTGGTCATAGGATTGCTGCGGCGCATTTGCAGCGGGAGAGGCGGAGATGACGCTGACGGTAAGGTCGTCTTTTCCGATGGCGGAATTCGATGCGACGCCGAGAAGATAGGTGCCCGAGCTGTCGTTCTGCAGCTCGGTGCCCGGCAGCAGGGCTTGCAGGTAGCTTTCAAGAATTTCGACGCCGAGCACGCCGTAGACCGTGCCGTCATCTAAAATAAGCGGGATGGTGTAGGCGATGGCGGAGTGATCGTCGCCGGAGAGCGTGTAGGGCGAGGACGTCCAGTGGCCGTAGTCCGCGGCGTCCAGTTCGCCGTTTCCGTGGTAGGCTGCCTGAAAGACAGGATAGAGAAAGCCGCTGCTGCCGTTGGCTCCGTAGTTGATCGAGGGTGTCCAGCTCGTGTCGGTCGCAATGTAGAGTGACTGTACGACCTGTGCGGGTGCGCGCACGAGCATAAGATCAGAATTGCGCTGCGAGGGGGAGGAATTCGGGTCAAGGTCGCGCAGATAAAGGCAGGGCAGCGGCTCACCCTTTTCGCGTGTGTCGAGATCGTGCGTGTTGAGCACGACAAAAATGCCGGTGACGGGGCGATGGCGCATCGAGGAGATCAGGCTGTCGCCGATCGAGAGCAGCAGGGGGGATGCGGCGTCGCTGCCGCTGTCGAGCGTGTCGAGGCTGATCTCGCCGTCGTCGAGCATGGCCTGCGTCACGGCGTTGATCTTGCCCGCAAGCGACGAGAGGTCCTGCGCGTCGAGCATCTGGCCTTGCAGATAGTTTTGGCGGTTTTCCGTCTGTATCTGCAAGATGTCGACAGCATTCTGCTCAAGGCTCGTGTTGATGCGGCAGAGATAGAGAATGCCGACAAGCAGCGCGATCTCGATGAACAGGATCCAGAGCATGGAGCGCAGGATCGTATGGAAGATGGTGACATGCGGCACATGATCCGATGGTTTGCGAAAGAACATAAAACGGCCCCTTTTTTGTCATTGAACAGTCACTCAGCCCTGAAAGGCCTCAAGCGATGCAAGCGTATCCTGATACCAGGCTTCAAAGCATTCGTCGGAGAGAAACTGCGCCGAGGCCTCTTCAAAGTTCTGTCCCTGCGCCATTGCCTCTTTGACCGCAGCGCGGTCAGCGCTTGCCTTATCGCTCATGGAATATTCAAGAATGGCGCGGGCGTTCGTGCCGCCGGAGAAGGCGCGGGGCGTGTAGAGATGGTTTTCGTTGACCGTGTCGACTGCGGCGGAGAGGACTTCGTCCATTTCGTCGCTGAGGGCAAGACCGCTTGCGCGGATCGCGTCGATGGAGTTGCCCTCGTGCGTGACGGGGAGGTAGCCTGAGTCGACAGAGAACGTGATGTTGTGCTCGGGCGAGGTGAACCACTTGAGGAAGACAAGGCTCGCCTGAATCTCAGCCTCGCTCGCCTTCGTCACGACCATGCCCGCGCCCTGCTGCACGGCGTAGTCCTCGCCGTTCGCAAACTTCGGGCTTTCAAGCGCCTTGCGCATGATGTCGTGGCTGTCCATGTCGTCGGCGATGACCTGCGTAGGGAAGAACGTCGCGCTCGAAGACGAGCCGACGTAGGCGATGATATTGCCGGTCTTCACATCATCGCTGCGGAAGCGGCCGCTTGCGGAAAAGTAGCCCTTGATGAAGGGTACATAGTAGTTATCCCAGAGGGTGCGCACGGCGTCGTGGTCAAAGTTCAGCGTCATGCTGCCGTCCTGTGCGTCGAAGATCGTGCAGCCAAGCTGCTTGGCGCCGATGAGCATGTAGTTCGCCATCGCGTCGCGGCCGAAGAACGCGCGTCCATCGTTCGGGATGTCGGGCGTCTGCGCGTCGGTCCACTCGTAGTAGCGTTCGGCGACGGAGACGAGGCCTTCGATCGTGGCCAAGTCGTCATAGGTTGCACCTGTGGCGGCGGCGAACGGCTCCCAGTCCGTTTCATTGAGAAACAGCAGCTCCGCCGACTTGGCGACGGGGAAGATCTTGATACTGCCCGAGCCGGAGAAGTCGCCTTCGCTCAGATAGTCCTCAATAAAGGTGGCGCGGTCCTCTTCGCTTAGATAATCGCTCAGATCGGCAATTTGACCCATCTCATCGAGCGCGTAGGCAGTGTCGGCGTAGGCGGAGAAGATGTTGGGCATCGCCTCGGCACCGACCTTGCCCTCGGCAGAAGCGAGCACGTTGTTCTCAAGATCGGTCACGCTGCCGTGGCTGGAGCTCTCAACCGTGATGCCCTGTTCCTTGCCGACGGTCGAGTTGAACTCGTCGACGAGCGCGTTGAACGCTTCGAGCTGTTCACCGTTGTAGTACGTCCAGATCGTGATATTGACAGGGTTCGACGGAGAAAATCCGGGGTCTGCCTTGCTGCTGCAGCCTGCGAGCAGCATCATCGCCGCCGCTGCGGCGAGCACGCTGGGGAGAAATTTGTTGTGAGCCATGATGCTTCCTTTCTGTTTTGTGCGCCGTCCCGAGATGTGCAGACGAGCTGGCGCAGCAGAATATCCGTGATGGCGCGCACATGCAGAATGTGCGTGCCGGATTCGAAATTGCGCGACTCGACGACGTGGCTCAGAATGTTGATGATGGCGCTGTTCGTCTTCTCGCGCTCGTAGACCTGCTCTTCGGCCAGGTGGACGAGGTGCTTCTGGCGCGCGTAGAGCGTGAGTGCGTTGCTCACGCGCCGCTGCGTGACCGTCAGGTTGAACGGGCGGCGGATGTAATCCGTTACGCCGAGCTCGTAGGCCTTCTGGATGAACGACTCGTCGTCCTCGGACGAGGTGATGATGACGGGGATCTCCTGCAGCCAGTTGCGCTGCTTCATCACCTCGAGCACGCCGAAGCCGTCGAGGCGGGGCATGTTGATGTCGAGCAGCAGCAGGTCGTGTCGAACTCTGAGTGCAGATGCTCAAGCGCCTGCAAGCCGTCGTCGGCATAGAGGTATTCGTAGCGGTCGCCGAGGATTTCGGAAAGGATCTGCTGGTTCATTTTCGAATCGTCTGCGATCAGGATTTTGGCTTCGACCATAGTGTAGACCTCATACGCATTTTAGGGCGCGCTCTTTTGTAGAAATGCCGCCGCGGGGCGGGCGGACAAGAAAATAGGCACCGGAAAAGCCAGTGCCAAACAAAAACTGTTTATGCGTGTTTTTAAGAAACATTTGATACTTAATGTAAACTTAGCACAGAACCACGGAACATTCAAGGGAAATTTTCCCGGTTTTTCCTGCTGTTTTGCCAGAAATGATTGAAAAAAGAGCGGAAAGGGCGAAGCGTTTCCGCAAAAAAACGGGAGAGCTGTCAGCGGACGGTAAAAAATGCACGATAAATTTGAGGAAAAAAGAAATATGGATTGTAAAATATGTGCGAAATGGGGAGAAATACTGAACATTATTGACAATTTTTAGAAAAAAGTTTATAGCAATAGCGCATTTTTCCTGATATACAACTTCTTAACATACATCGGCAGATAGCGGACGGAGGCGGATGAATATGGCGTACATGCGTTTGGGCGATCTTCTGGTCTCGTCGAGCGTCATCACGGAGCAGCAGCTTGAAAAGGCGCTCACTATGCAGAAGGAGACGAAAGAGCGTCTGGGCGACCCAACGATCTGCATGGAGCTGACGAAAAAGGACGAGGGCTGCACACTCAAACACGGCGTTCCGCGCGGTGCACACGCTCAAGGGCGTGGCGCTGAACCTTGGCCTCGGCTCGCTCGCCCACGCCAGCTCTCAGATGACGGAAGCGCTGCGCGGTCAGGACAAGCTGCCTGAAAGCGTACAGCCGCTCTATGAGGCGGTGCAGAAGGAGTACGTTGCCGTGTGCGGCGCGCTCGAGCAGCTCGAAAAGTAATTGAGAATAAGAAAAAGTCGAAACCTTTCGGTTTCGACTCAGTCTGTCGAAAAAGTCCGGCTGGAGCTGAGCTTTTTCTGATAGATATGGTAG
>ERZ837380.2360-NODE-2360-length-20272-cov-4.852896_pt1 | contig 20272 bp, 9 predicted proteins | sample MGYA00519685_ERZ837380 | MGnify/ENA primary metagenome ERZ837380 (study PRJEB31850, sample SAMEA3708817) | human gut metagenome | biome: human gut; feature: human-associated habitat; material: faeces | place: China | collected 2014 ...
GGGGGCCGAGGCGCGGCTCGCCGAGTTCCTGCGGCGGAATCCCGAATCGGTCCATGTCAACGACGTGGAATTCGCCCTCGCGTCGCTTCTGTGTACGGCGGGGCGTTACGACGAGGCGCAGCGGGCTTTCGGCAAGGTCGACTACGCAACCTTGTCGCCCGAACACCGCCAGCAGTACGACATCCGCATGGGGTACATCCGTTTCCAGCAGGGCGATTACGACGATGCGTTGCGCTATTTCCGCCGCATCCCCTCGCCGGGCGAATATTCGGATCATGCGCTCTACTACATCTCCTATATCGCCTATGTCCGGGGCGACAACGCCACGGCCAGAGCCGGATTTACGGAGTTGAGCCGTTCGGCGGCCTACGGCGCCGTGGCGCCGTTCTATCTGTTGCAGATCGAGTTCAACGAGGGTAATTACCGCTATGTGGTCACGACGGGCGGCTCGCTCATCGACCGTGCGGCGGGCGAACGCCGCACCGAGTTGGAGCGTATCGTGGCCGAGGGGTGGTTTCATCTGGGCGATTACGGGCGTACGGAGGAGTTCCTCGACGCCTATCGGCGCAGCGGCGGTGAGATGGGGCGCAACGAAAACTACCTGCTGGGTTACAGCCTCTATCGGCAGGCGCGTTACGACGAGGCGCGGCCCTGTTTGCAGCAGGTCTGCGGAGCGGACGACGCGCTGACGCAGAACGCCTCCTATCATCTGGCCGACTGCTATCTGCGCGGCGGCGACAAGCAGCGCGCCATGCAGTCGTTCGCCATGGCGGCCAACGAGGCGTTCGACGCCGCGATCGCCGAGGACGCTCTGTTCAACTACGGCAAGTTGCAGTACGAACTGGGCGGCGGCCTCTTCAACGAGGCGATCCACGTGCTGAACCGTTACATCGCGCAGTATCCGACGTCGGAACGCGCCGTGCAGGCGCGTGAGCTGCTGATCGCCGCCTACTACAATTCGCGCAATTACGAAGCGGCCTACACGGCGCTCAAACACTATCCTTCGCCCGACGGCAACCTGCGTGCGGCGTTGCAGAAAATCGCCTACTTCCGCGGACTGGAAGCCTATTCGCGCGGCGATCTGGACGGCGCGGCGCAAAGCCTCTCGGAGTCGGCCGCGATCAACGTCAGCCCCAAGTACGGGGCGCTGGCCCGGTTCTGGCTGGGCGAGATCGCCTTCGCACGCGGCGACTACGCCGAGGCCGAACGCCGCTACAAGGAGTATCTGCACCGTGCGCCTCGCACCGAGGACGAATACGCCAAGGCGCATTACAACTTGGGTTATTGCTATTTCGATCGGGGCGACATGTCGAACGCCTATGCCTCGTTCGCTCGGTTCAACCAGCTCTATTCCGCGGCCGACCGTTATAAGGCCGATGCGCTCAACCGCGAGGCCGATGCCCGTTACTCGTTGCGGCAGTTCTCCGCAGCGCTGGCGACCTACGAAAAGGCGGCGGCCGTCGGCACGAACGAGAAATATTACGCCGATTTCCAGCGTGCCGTGACGCTGGGCATTCTCGACCGCAGGCCGCAGAAGATCGAGGCGCTCCAACGAATCATCGCCGCCGACCGGGGCGACTACGTCGACGACGCCACCTACGAACTGGGACGCACCTACATCGCGTCGGAGCGCTACGACGACGGTGCGAAGGTGTTGTCGAAGTTCGTCGAGGAGAATCCCCATTCGCCCTTCTTCACGCCGGCGCTCTCCGATCTGGGATTGGCTTACCTCAATCTGGGTCAGCCGGAGCTGTCGCGCCGCTGCTACGAGCGCGTCGTCGAGTCGGCGCCCGGTTCGGCCACGGCGCGCGACGCCTTGCAGGGCATCCGCGAGATTTACGTGGCGGACGGTAATGTCGACGGCTACTTCGCCTACGCCGAGAAGGCCGGCGTGGAGTGCGATACGAGCGTCATGGCGCGCGATTCGCTGTCGTTCGCCGCAGCGCGCAGGATCTACCTTTCGGGCGATACCGCTACCGCCGAGAAGTCGTTGAGAAGCTACCTGCGGAACTATCCGAAGGGGTATTATACCGACGATGCGCTCTTCTATCTGAGCGATTGCCATCTTAAAGCGAAACAGACCGATGCGGCGATCGAGACGCTGAGCGAGCTGGCCGCCCGCCCGACCAACCAGTACTCGGCCAGGACGCTCGGTACGCTGTCGAAGCTGACCTCCGAGGCAGGCCGTCACGCCGAAGCCGCGAAGGCCTACCGTGCGTTGTACGACGTCGTGCAGACCGCCGACGAGCGGGCCGCCGCTGCGACGGGTTACTTCCGCTCGGTGGAGGCCGGAGGCGACGATGCGGCGACGCTGGCCGCCGCCGCGGAGGTGGAGGCGCTGCCCGATGCCGGTGCCACGGTACAGCGCGAGGCGAAATTCGCCCGTGCGACGATCCTGCGGCGCGGCGGGAGGCAGGCCGAGGCGCTGCCGCTCTACCGCGAGCTGAGCCGTGAGGTCAGGACGGCCGAGGGTGCCGAGTCGGCCTACCGCGTGATCGAGGCGACGCTGGGCGGAGGCGATGCGGCCGCGGCGGAGACGCTGATCTTCGCCTTCGCGGAGAAGGGTTCGCCCCATGCCTACTGGGTGGCGAAAGCCTACATCGCCCTGGGCGACATCTACGCCGGACGCGACGACTCGTTCCAGGCGCGAGCTACCTATCAGAGCATTGTCGACGGATATTCGCCGGCCGACGACGGCATCGTCGCCGAGGCGAAGGCGCGGATCGAAAAATTGAAGAAATAGTCATGAAAAGAGTTCTTATCCTCTCTGCCGCCGTGCTGTTTTGCGGTGTGCCGCTGCGGGCGCAGGTCACCAAGCAGGTCGAGGTGACCAAGACCTACGTTCCCGAGGTGTCGAAGGCCGTCAAGCTGCCCATCGTGCCTGATATGACCGACACGGTGCGTCTGCGGCCCGAAATCGACTATACCGTCACGCCGTCGGCGCTGGCGACCAACCTCTCGACCGAGCCGTTCCGTCCGGCTACGGTGACCTACTGGGAGTTCAACCGTCCGCGGCCGCTCTATCTGAAAGTCGGCGCCGGAGCGCCGCTCAACTCGGTGCTCGATCTCTATGCCTCGACGCAGAATCCCGGTACGGGCTACGCCGTCGGCTACCTCAATCACACCGGCGACTGGGCCGAGATCCGCAACGATTTCGGCGTGCGCCCTGTCTCGTGGCGGATGCACAACCGCATGGGCGCCGCGGCGGGCAAGTACCTCGGCCGCCGTCTGCTCGAAGGCAAACTCGACCTGACGAACCGCGTCTACCATAATTATGGGTTCGACGGGGCGGAGGCGTTGTGTACTCGTTACGGGAACGACGGTGCGGCGTCTTATTATCCCCTCACCAAGGTGTCCAACGACCGGCAGCATTACGACGACGCCATGCTTCATGTGCGCATCGGCGACGATTTCACCGACCTGAGCCGCTTCAACTTCAACGTCGAACTGCGCGGCGGATATTTTCTGAACGTATTGCAGATGCAGCCGGTTTACTATGACTGGGGAGTCGATCGAGACCGTTATCATGAACTGTCGGGCGGCGGCGGTATCCGATTGGCCAGGGCGTTCGGTCTGCACGAGTTCGAGTTCAAAGCCGATTTCGACGGTGCATGGCGCAATATGCTCGGTTACGGTTCGACACAGTTGCTTTTCGGACTGCATTACGCCTACCGGCACGATAAACTCCGCTGGTCTGTCGGGTTGGATTATGTGCGCGACGGAGCGGAGCAGGAGAAGGTCGTCGGAAGCGATCTCTCCGATCCTCACGCGGTGTACAAGGAATCGCAGACCGAACATGAGAACCGGTTCCTCCCTGCCGCTTCGATCGCCTACGATCCGGCCGACGGCAAGTTCATGCTTTATGCCGAGTTGACCGGCAAGGTGCGCCGCAACGATATGCGGACGCTGAGCCGGTTGAATCCCTATGTCAATCCGGCGTCGATCGTCCCCAATACCGAGGAGCATCGCGTGGCGGGCGGTATCAAGGGTGCAGCGGGACACGGCCGCTTCTCCTATAATCTCTATGTGGGTTATACGCACGAAAAGAATGCATTGCAGTGGGTTGCCCGTTTCATCCCGAATAACGTTCGCGACGAACGGGCCGATGTCGGTTATATGTCGTTTTACATCCCCTATACGATGACCTTGAAGGATCTTTCGCTCAATGCCGAATTCGCATGGCGGCCGTCGAGCCGCTTAACGTTCGACGGTGAGCTGCATATGCATTCGTTCAAGGGGGCGGAGGATGTCTACTACAATAATAATCAGCCCTATACGCTGGCATACGGTCGTCCGCAACTGACGGCGCGTCTGCGCGGCGAGTATCGTGCACGTAAGGTGTCGTTGGAGGTGGAGGCGCAGATGCAGAGCGTGCGCCATTGGACGACTTATACATCCGTCAACGAGAAACCCTCGGAGCCGGATTCGGATTCAGGGTTGAACCTCGGTCGTCGCGTTATCGGCCTCTACGATTTCAAAGTCCCCGTCACGGTCGACCTTGCGGCGCGGTTCAACTGGTTCCTTTCGCGCAAAGTGACGCTCTTCGCCGAGGGGCGCAACCTCTGCGATGCGAAGCTCTACGACTGGGCCTATTACCGCGATTACGGCGTGGGCTTTACCGCCGGCGTGAAGTTGCAGTTCTGAGCGGCGGACGGTGCCTGCACGGGGCCGGAGAGGGCGTAAAACCGGCGGTGACGTTTGGTAACGGACGGTTTTACGGATACCCCGACGGTCTGCGTTGCGATTCGGGGCGGCAATCGGCGACGGAACGTCCGCAAGGGCAGGAGTGCCGTTTGCCGGACAGCGGTTGTCTTTTGGATATGAAAATCCCGCATGGACGATTCCATGCGGGATTTTCGATCGATTCGCCGGAAGGATTTACTTCGTGAAGTAGCCTTCGGCCGGCGTCGGGTCGGCCGAAACTTTCACGCCGTCGATGCAGGCGTTTCCGCCGACTTCGCCCATGTAGGGCAGTTTGGTCCACGTTGCCGACATGTAGGTGTTGTGGCCGTCGGCATCGGCGATGGTGCAGGAGCCGCCGACGGTACATTTTTCCAAATTGACGTTGTTCACGTCGCCGGCGAAGGGTGCCGAGCTGTAACAATAATGACCGGTCTCGGGATAGTATGCGGCATAGTTCGGGTCGTCTCCCCAGCAATACTGGTCTTTATGCGTGATCGAGATATTCTCGACGCTGCAATTTCGGATCGTATTGTAGCCCGCCGCAGGCTTCTGGGGTTGAATCGTACCCATGAAACCGCCGATGGCGTATCCTGCCGTGAGCGTGGCGTCCTTTACCGAACAGTTCTCGACCGTCGCCGTCGCATTCTGCCGCGAGGTATTCGTCCATACGCCGACCAGCCCGCCTATGCGATACATGCCCGGGGCGTGGATCGTCACGTTTTCGACATGGCAGTCCGAGACATTGGTATCGCCGCCCATGCAGCCGACCAGCGCTCCGACCCATTTTCCCTGAATCTCGGCATCGTCGTTCAATGGGATCGCTACGTTTTTCAGCGTCAGCTCCTTGATCGACGCCTCCTTGCCCAACGTCTTGCCGATGAATCCTTTGGCGTCGGCAACGATGTCGACGTTGAGGTTGGAGACGGTGTGGCCCGTTCCGTGGAATTCGCCGTAGAAGGCGCATTTGTCGACGCCGCTCAGTGTATAGGAGTGGTTCTGGCAGCCCATCGGTGTCCACGGCTTGTTGTTCAGGTCGATGTCGTTCATCAGGTAAACCTGTGCATAACGCCCCTTGGCTTCGAGGTAGAGGTAATTGCCGCTGTTGATCTGGTCGGCGATCCATTTCAACTCGGCCGCTTCGTAAATGGGGTAGTCGCCGTCGGCATCGGCGGCCGGTGCATAAACTGAGCTGCCGTCCCAGACCGTTGCCGGAAGCACTTTGGCCCCCTCTTTTCCCGATACGGTCACACCCGGATCGACGTTGACGACGTTGTCCGTCGAATTATCGTAGCAAACCATGAAGTTCAGGCGGGCGGGGTATTCCGTCGATCCGACTTCGATCAGCCGTGTGGAGCCTTTCAGCTCGACGGTGTTGTGCAGCGAGCGGATGTCGATGGAATACTGGTGGTTGGTCGCCGTCTGCGGTTTGTTGTAGGAGTAGATTTCGGAGTCGGCGACCGTCACCGTATTGCTGTGGGACGTTGCGACGGCACGATCCAGGACGACCGTGGCGAAGTCCTCCGTCGGGCCGCCGAAATAGTTGCGGCCCACGAGCGTCGAACGGTTGACGCGGAAGATGCATTTCTGGCCGTGGACGTTGAGGGCGGCGCGGCCGTCGAGCCGTGAGTCGTCGATCGCGACGTCGACCGGTTCGGTGATTCCGGCGATATTGATGCCGTAGAAGAATCCTTCGATGCAGGAGTTGTTCCGCAGGGCGATGTTCACCTTGCCGCCCGTCGAACCGACGGAGATGCCGCGCGGATAATAGTTGCCGTCGGCCACGCGCGAGGTGAAGTACTTGATTTCATCGGCCGTGTATTCGCGGTTTCCGATCGCCGTCTGCGACGTGCGTGCCTGCGTGTTGTCGAACGTGATGTAGGACGTGTCGCTCGTCGCACGGGTGTTGACGACGCTGACGGCACGGCAGTCGGTACCCAGTGCGATGATTTCGGAGTTCGAAAGGGTTACGTCGGGATTTGCTCCGTCCAGGCAGTTTACGGCATAGGTTTTCGCTGCGTTGCAGACGAGTTTCACGCCGTCGAGCGTCAGTTTGACGTTATCGCCGGAGACCATTACGGGGTGCTCCTTTTCGGGCGATACGATCAGGTTGGCGATCGTCACGCTGGCTTCGACGCAGATCTGCTTGGTCGTCGTCCCTCCGCCGAAATCGAGCGTTCCGGCAGGTTTCTCGATCAGGATATGGTCGCAGCGGGTGTCGGCGAGCGTGCGTTCGACCTCATCCTGGGCGTCGATGCAGCGGATGATCTTGCCCGTCCCTTCATTGACGATCTCCCCGACGGTTCCGTAGATCTTGACGTTTCCCTTTTTGACGGTCAGCGTCTCGATGACCGTATTTTTGGCTACGATCAGCGTGTTTTCGGCCGTGGTGGCTTCGACGGTCGTATAGGTGCCTTCGAGCGAAACGGTCAGGTTGGGCGTGTCGACGATCAGCGAAGCCGTGGTCTCCATCTCCACCGAGAGCGTCTCGGGAAGCTCCTTGTCCGAAGTCGTCTTCTCCGAGATCGTCAGGTCGGTCGAAACGGGTTGTTCGATCTCGACCGACGTGGAGGTTCCGTGTCCGAACGCATTGGGAATTTCGAGGGTCGAAGGTGCCGTCAGGTCGGTCGTGGAGGTGATCGTCACTCCCGACGTTCCCTTAGACAACGCTTCGTTGGCTTCCTCGATCGAAGTGACGGGAACCGAATAGGTGAACGCTTTGACCGTTACGAGCTTGTTGGGGCGTGTCGTGAGCGGTGAGGCGTACTCTTTGACCATCGGTTCGGCGTTGTCGTCGGTGTATACCTTTACGGTGATACCCTTCGTGAACTCGATGCCGGCCGGCAGCACGAAATAAAACTCCGTCGCCGAGGCGTCGTTCAGCGCAACCGGTTCGGAGCAGGTGAGCGTAAGCGTCGTCTCCGTACCGGAGAACTTCATTTCGGGGGTCTCTCCGACGAAATCGATCGTGTAATCGCCGGCCAGCGCTTCGCCGTCGTTGCCGGTCAGTTCGATTTTCGTCACGTTCTTCTGCCCCGTCACCTGGAATTTGAGTACGGTGCCTATCGTACGGAATGCCAGACGGCTGTAATCGGCGCCCGACGTGGCCATCGGGCAGAGTTCGGTGGCGAAGCTTTTCGTAGCGAAGGTCTGCACAGCGGGGATCGAGAGTCCCGATACGACGCTGCCTTCCAGCACCGCATGGGCGGAATAGGGATAGTAGGCGTAGAATACCTCGGCCTCGGAACCCGAGGGATCGGTCGGATCGCCCGTGAAATCGGCCGAAGTGGTGCCGCCGGTCGTCGTCGTGAAGGGTGCGTTGACGAACTTCGTACCGCAGAACAGTCCGAGGCGGTCGTTCGATTTCCAGAGGACGTCGTTGCCGGAGAGTTCGGTTCGGGTTTCGTTGATGGATGCGGTCAGTTTGACGGAACCTTGTACGGAAGGTGCGGAGTCGGTCGTCGCGTCTTCCGAACATTGGGTAAAGGAGAGCAGCAGAGTCGCGGCTCCCAGAAATTGGACGAATCTTTTCATGACGGGAAACTTTTTTCGGTTACTCGTAAGATTCGTCTTCGAGCGGCGCGTTGGAGTTGGGTTCCGTGGCCGCGAATCCTTTTTCAATCGATACGGTTGCGATTGTCAGCTCCGGGGCTTCGTAATTTCCCCCCCCCTGCTGAAACGGGGTTTTGTAATTAGTAGTCATGTGTGTAGAAATTAAAGTGTTGTATACAACTGCGAAGTTACTGAAAAAGTCGTTTCGTTCGCTCCGAATTTCGACTTTTTTCTTGTCGAATGCTTCGAAAACCGTACTGATTGTTAAAAATCTATGGGGATGAACGGGCTTCTCGGCCGAAAAACGAAAAAACCGGAAGCTGGAAGGCTTCCGGTTCGGTTGACGTCGGACGTCGGGAGTTACAGCTCCTCGATGTCCTTGTAGCTGCTGACGAGCAGCTGGTAGGTGATGAACCCGCCCGTGCGGGACGAGTATTTCGTGTAAATGGCCGTAATGTTCACCATGGCGTTGTCGGCGGGCAGCTCTTTGAGGGCGAACCGTGCATAGCCGCTGACGCGGACGACGTAGCTGCCCGATTCGAGCGACGTGGGCGTCGTCTCGTAGGTGAAGAGCGACGAGCCGTAGTACTTGGTGTTGTCGTAATTGTAGGCCCACGTGATCGGCAGCCCCTCGTCCTGATAGTACTTGTTGGTGTAGACGCCGTTGACGTTTTCCAGATAGTTGGGGTAGGTGTTGCTGTCGACGGTCGTATAGCTGCTGCGAAGCCCCTCGAAACGGATCAGACAGCCCAGCAGGTCGTCGTTGAGTACGGTCTTGTAGTTGTCCTTGTCGACGACCGTGACGTCGGCCTCCGTGATCGTGTCGAGTTCGCCGCGGTAGACATACTGCTGAACCATCTCCGTGGTGGGGATGTTCGAGTTGCCCGAAGCCGAGAAATCGTGCTCGCTTGGAGTGTCGTTGGGGAAGGTGCCGTCCGGTTCGAGCGCGGGCGCGGCACCCAGACTCAGCATATAGCGGTAACTGGCCAGCGAAAGCCCCTGCGCCTTGACGTAGACGATCTGTCCCAGCGGATAGTTGACGTAGTTGTCGTTCATGAGGCGCAGCTCGATGGCCTGTTCGCCGTCGTAGATGTAGAGCGACTTGTAGACGTTGCCCTCGGCGTCGGACGAGATGACCTTGCCCTTGATGACGACGTCGTCCTCGATCACCACGCGGCGGCCGAGACCGTTGGCGTCATGGCCCCATTTCTCGTAGAATTTCGCTTTCAGGTCCTTGATCGAAATGATCTCGGCGCCCGTCTCCGTGAAGTCCTTGTCCGTGTAGACCTTTGCCGGCGCCGGATTGTCGAAATCGTTGTAGCAACCGGCCAGAACGATTCCGACGGCGAGCGTCAGGGCTATTTTCAGGATGTTGTTCATAATTCTTGCTCTTTAATTCGTTTGTTTTCATGTGCCATTTCCCGCCTCGGCATATCCCGGACTTCGTTCGGCTCTGCGCTCGGTTTGACGAAATGGTCAGCCGTTAGAAACGGAAATAGACGTTCAGGTAATAGGTTGTCCCGAACATGTAGAAATATTTCGGATTGAACCGTTCGTAGGAGGTCACCAGACTGGTGTTCGACTCGTCGGCCTTGATCTTGTTCAGACGCATCTGCTCGTAGCCGCCCGTCTTGATATCCTGATTGTTGAGGATGTTCTTCACTTCGAGGCTGAAACCGAGCGTGTAGTTGCGCTTGATGTACCAGTTCTTGCCGAGGCTGGCGTTGAGTACGAAGGCCGAGTCGAATTTCTCCTGTGCGCGCATCGTGCGGATCATCTCGGCAGTCTCGGCGTTGGTCGCTCCGGCGCGCAGTACCTCGTCGGTGCGGAACAGCGGGTTCATCGACAGGTAGTTGTTGTCGTAGAAATTCAGGTCGGCCGATGCGAACCAGTTGTTGTCGCTGCGGTACGACAGGCCGACGTTGACGGCCGTCTGCGGCGTGCTCTCCACGCGCATGTCCTTCCAGTAGACGATGCTGCTGTCGACGTCCGAGAGGATTTTCGAACTGTTGTCGGCCAGCTGTACGAACGTGGGGTTCGAGTCGTAGGTGTACTGCCCGACGCTTACCGCCCCGTTCAGGCTGAGACCCATGTAGAGCGGAACGGTCATACCGAATTCCAGACCGAAGAACTTCTTGTCGATGCCGCTGATGGCGAAGTTGACGAACGTCGATTGCAGGTCGTCGTAGTAGGAGATGATGTCGGTCTGGTCGTGGATCATGGTGTAGTAACCCGACAGACGCGCCTTGATGCCGCGGTAGCTGAGGTTGTACGATGCGTCGACGCCCCAGATTTTCTCGGCTTTGAGACCCGGCGTCACCTCGTTGCGCGTACGCGGCGAGATGAAGGAGTTCTGGAACGTGGGGGCATTCTGCAACGCCACGGCATTGAATTCCACGGAATGTGCCGCCGAGAAGCGGTAGGCGAGGTTCAGTTTGGCCTGATAGGTGAAGTAGTCGAGCGCCTCGGAGTTGCCGAACGAGTTGGAGGGGTAGGTGCCCTTCATGTAGCGGCCGTCGCGCCACATCGTCACCTGGCCCACTTCGCCGCCGATCGTGCCGTCCAGTCCGGCGATGTTGAAGTTGTACATCGCCCATAGTTTGGCCTGACGGATGTTGGCGTAGTAGTCGTAACCGAACTTGTCGCCCTCCTCCACGCGGCGGGCGTGGCCGTGCTCGTAGTAGTAGTGGAGGTCGTTCTGCTTCTCTTCCTCACCCACGAAGTCGCGCTCGGCGAACTTGTCGATGTCCACCCAGTAGTCGCCGCCCAGCAGGTCTTTCACCTTGTCGTAGTATTCGGTGCGGTTCCAGCGGTAGAGGATGCCTGCGACGAGGCGCGAATTGTCGCGGAACGTGCGGGCGATCTGCGCCGTGAGGTTCAGGTCGAGCTGGTCGGTGTGGCGCTCCTCGATCATGTAGTTCGAGCGGTGTCCGGCGCCGTAGGTCCCTTCGTCGATCTCGCCGCGGTAGTTGGTGTCGTAGAGCCGGTCCCAGTTGATCTGACGGGTGTCGTAGCTCGTACGCCACAGCTCGGCGATCTGGGCCGCATTCGAGAACTGGTTGTTGGCCATGTAGTAGCTGGGCAGGTTGCGGTAGTAGTCGGGACGCGGGTCGGCACCGCCCTTCCACGTGAGGGCCGAGTAGCCGTTCGTACCGAAGCGGAACGAGGCCGCTGCGTCGATCTTCGTGCGGTCGTCGGGCGTGTTGGTGTAATTGACGACCATCAGCGGCTCGTGGTTGTTGCGCACGCGGGCGTTGCGTTTCTTGCCGTCCTGATAACCCCAGTTGGGATTGTAGTAGTTGTTGCCGACCAGGTCGTAGACCTCCTGCGTCGAAGCCTGCTGCGCGCCACGCTCGGTCGGAGCGCCGAGGATCGTGAACGTCAGCCGGTTGCGCTCGTTGAAGCGTTTCTCCACCGATCCGTAGTAGCCGAAGCAGTTGTAATAGATGCCGTTGACCCAGTCGTTGCCGCCCTGTCGCGTCGATACGGAGAAGGCATACGACCAGCCATTGTCGAGCAGACCGGAGGCGTAGGAGACCATCGCACGGAAACGGTACATCGAATTGCCGTTGACCAGGCTCACGCGCAGGCCCTTGCGGATCTGCGAGGCCGTGGCGTTGATGTTGGTCGTCCCGCCGATGCCGCCCAGTCCGTAGTCGGCGGCCTGCAAACCGGTGGTATTCTCCTGATTGCGCGTGGCGTCGTTCAGACCGCTCCACAGCGACCACGGCGTGTAGCCCGTCAGGGCGTCGTTGAGGCGGATGCCGTTGAAATAGACGTTGGTGTACTGCGAATCGTAACCGCGCAGGTTGAAACGCATCTCGCCGAACTTGTAGGAGGCGATGTTGTTGAAGACGTCTTTCGACGAGGAGAGCGACGAGGGCAGCGACTGCGTGTCGTTGGCCGTCTCGGTGTCGAACTCCGCGAAGATCGAGTCGTCGAACGCCTCGGTATAGACGGGTACCAGCGCGATCGAACGGACGTCTTTCGTGAGCTTGTCCACGCGAACCTTGATTTCGAGCGGTTCGTAGTCGTCGGCTTCGAACGTGAGGGTGTAGTCGCCCGAAGCCACGTCGTCGAACCGGAACCGCCCCTCGGCGTCGGAGGTCGCTTGTCGTTCGCCGGGGGTGAGGGTGATCTTCACCTGCTCGATGGCCGCGCGGTCGCCGCGAGAGACGACTTTTCCCTTGATGCCGCTGCCTTGTGCGAGGGCAGGGAGCGTCGCCATCGTCAGAAGCAATGTGAGTAAATGCTTTATTTTCATAATGAATCGATTTATTTGGCAATGTAGATGAATACCGGCAGGTGGTCCGAGAATCCGCCCTGGAAATTGTTGCCTACGAAGGTACGCAGCGGATAACCCTTATACTGCCCCTCCTGCTGGATGAGGTAGGAGGGTTTGAAGATATTGCCGTAGAATTTGGTCTTTTTGTACGGGTCCTTGACGAGTTTCAGTTTGCCGGCGGAACCGGTAGCGAGGTTCTCCGAAACGACGATATTGTCGAAGAGGTTCCATGCGTCGCGGTAGGCGAGCGTTCCCAGACCGGCTTTGAGCATGTCGGCGAAGGGCGTGTAGAAATCGCCCGGCTGCAACTCCTTGATCTTGGCCTTGGCGCCCAGATGGACTTCGACGCTCTCGTCGGTCGGATCGTCGTTGAAGTCGCCCATGGCCACGATCTTGGTGGCGGGGTTGACTTTGAGCACCGAGTCGGCGATCGCACGCATCTGTTCGGCCGCGGCGTTGCGCTTGAAGGCCGATGCCGCCTGCCCGCCCAGCCGCGAGGGCCAGTGCGCGACCATGAAGAGGAAGGGCTCGTCGTCGATCGTTCCCCACATCGTCACGATGCCGCGTGTGCGCCAGTTGGGCAGCGAGGCGATCCGCACGGGGATGTCGGCGCTGCCTTCGAGTTTGAAGACATCCGGACGGTAGAGGAACGCCACGTCCACGCCGCGCAGGTCGGGCGAGTCGTAGTGGCAGATCGCATAACGTGCCGGAAGGAGCTTGCGCGTCGATGCGATGTCTTCCAGGATCGAACGGTTCTCGATCTCCGAGACGCCGATCACCGCCGGATAGTTGCGGTCGATGGCGGCGATGTCGAACAACACGCGCTCCATGTTGCGGAGTTTCTTGTCGTACTTGGCCGTATTCCACCGCTTCGCACCGTCGGGAAGGAACTCTTCGTCGTTGGTTTCGGGGTCGTCGATGGTGTCGAAGAAGTTCTCCATGTTGTAGAACATGATCTTGTGGGGCTTCTGCGCGAAGCACATCACCATGACTGACGCCAGCACCGCTGTGATTATCAGTTTCTTTCTCATGATTCGAATTGTTGAATTTCATTCTTCGTTTTCTCGTCCCGGCATGGCTCGGACGGCGTCCGGCTCTGCGCTCGGCTTGTCGAAAACGCGGTTAAAATCCCCATTGTTCGGGGCTGTTCTGTGCCTTGACCGAGGCGTCGGCGTCGGGGAAGAAGGTAAATCCCGTCTCTTTCTCGATCTCCGCCACGCTGCGGCAAAGTTGCCTGCCGAGCTGCTGCCCGTTTTCGTTGGCGACCCAGAATCCGATGGCTTTCAGTTCCGAGGCCTTGCAGTCGGTGATCCGCTTGCCGGTCTCGCCGTCGCGCGTGCGCAACAGCACCTTGAAGTAGTTCGTGGGAACCGGACAGACGTTTCCGGCCTTGTCTTTCGTCGATTCGTCGAGGTTGGCGAAATAACATCCCGTGACGACGTAGAGCGTATCCGGGCAGACGTAACTGCGGACTTTCGCTTCGAGCGCTGCCCACATGTTCTGGTTGAACTGGCCGCGCTGCGGCGTCATGTTCGATGCGTAGAACGTCTGCTTGTTCATCTCCTCGACGGTCGTGCGGTCTTTCGACGGAATCTGGTGACCGCGGTTGTAGACGTTGCCGTTCTGATAACCGCCCAGCCAGAGTGCAGGCTGGTACTGCTGCGGAATCTTCGGATCGGGCGCCCATGCTTCGCTGCGATCCAGCGATCCGATGTACGAAGCGTGCAGCGGATAGGCCACCCAATGCGCCACGCGCAGTTTCTTGTCGAAGCAGAGCGAGTAGTTGCGCACGGTTTTCAGGTTCATCTTGGCATAGTGGGCCGCATAGATATAGTCTGTCTCCTCCTTGCCGGCAGGCAGCTCGGGCCACTGTTTCGGCGTGTCGTAGGGATTGTCGGTCGCATTGGGCGCCAGCTGCGTCAGCTCGAAGTCGTAGGGTGCCGAACCGTCGTCGAAAGCGATCGTGAAGGTCGCTATGCGGCTTTGCGCCGAGGCGTTGGCCTTGTAGTAGAAGAACAGCAGGTTCTCGCCGCTGTCGACCGTCCCTTGCCGCTGCCGCCCTGCGGCCGAAAAGTCGCGGGCGCTCAGCGAAAGCCAGTCGCCGCTGGTGATCGTAGCCGTGTAGTTCAGCTGTCCGCTGCCGGAGACCTCGACGATCACGCGCAGCGAAGCGGTCTCCTCGCCGCTTGCGATCTGGCCGCCGACGATCGACGACCGTTCCAGTTCGCACGACTCCACACGGGCTGTTGCCGCATCGCCGTCGCTGTCGCCGCAGGCGGCGAAAAATACTGCGACGGCCGCGACCGCGAGTCGGAGCCACTGTCGGAGGAGGTGTGTCTGCATAGTCATTCGAAACGGATAGGAATCGCCGGCGGCGTTACCCGCCGGCGATCGTTGTCAACTCAGTTTTTCTTGAAGAAGCAGAATCCTTTGCCGTAGGATGCTTGTACATAAGGGCGCAGGAACCGGCTCGATGCGCTGTTTGCGCACATCATATAGATGGCGGGGTAGTTGAATGCCTGTCCGTCTACCGTTCCCGATGCGCTCGTCGTGGCGATTACGCCACTGGCATCCTCCGTGAATGTCCAGGGCTGTGCCGGAGCATCGGCCAAAACGAGTCCCTGTTTGGGCTTTCCGTTGTCGATAATGCCCGTACCGATCAGGTATTTGTCGCCCTGCTTGATGTTGAATCCATCGGCTACGGCTTCGAACGTGAATTCGATAGCTGTATAATTACCGCTTGTCAGCGACAGTGTCTTTTTGGTTTCGTCATACGTGTAAGCGGCGGTGAATCCTTGACCGTAATCGGTGAATCCCGTAACCAGTTGAAGACCGTAAGTTCCGCCCGGCTCGCAGCCGATGAAACCCGTCATGCCGTTGACGAGCTCGGCCACTTTCGTGATCTTGTCGTAGGTATCGCCTGCTGGTTCCGAACCGCCGGCGGCAGCCTGCGTGACGGCGACGGTCTTCGCTGCGACTTTGGTCGCGCCGCCGTCGTTGGTCAGATAGACCGTGACCGTGGCGTTGCGTGCGCTGCCGGTGTTCTCGGTCGGGGTGACCGTGACGGTCGTGCCCGCTACCGATGCGGCGAAGTTGGCCGGGTCGGAGGACGAGGCGCCTACCGTGTAACCGTCGGCGTTGGCCACGGTGCAAGCGATCGTCTTGGCCTGATCCTTCGCCGCGAACGACAGCGAGGTCGGATTGACGCTCAGCGTGGGCTGCACGGGCGTGCTGCCGCCTCCCTCGCCGTAGAAGAGTTCGATCTTGGCGAACTGGCAATTGTTTTTCGTGACGGTGATGCGGTAGGAGGTGCCTGCTGTCGTACCGTTCAGTTCATAAGTTGCCGTGCCCTGTCCGACTACTTGCGACAGGCCGCCGGCGATGTCGGCGCCCGCCGTATCCGTGATGGAGGCTTCGCTGGAAGACGATGCGCCGCTGGCACCGGTCAGGATGACCTTCGAGAGCGCCTTGCCGCTGATGGCGGGCAGTTCGATGTAGGCACCGGCCTTGCCGATGTAGAAGGATTCGTATTCGGAACCGGCGTTGTAGTTGTTGTAGAACCAGTAGAACTTGCCGTCGGCGCTGGCCTTGATATGATAGGTGTAGCCGTCGATGGTATAGGTGCCCTCCGTTGCGGACGAGGAGTCGTCCTTGTCGTGGTAGGGGAATGCGGGTGTCGCCATGTCCTTTCCGCGCGAGAAATCGAGCACGATGTGCGCCGGATCCGCGGGTTCGGGATCCGTGCCGCCCTCGGCGAAGGCGGCTGCATCGGTCATGTTGCGCGGACAAAGCTGTACGGCGCCTTTATAGAGGGAGACATAACCGGTCAGATCGCCCGTTTTCGAAGCCGCGTATTGCTTGCCTGCGAATCCGGCGGCGTCCTGTGTCACGTAGACGGTCAGATCGGACGAACCGACCTTGAACGTGGTGGTACCCACAGCCCAATTACCGGCCGTTGCGGGCGAAGTGACGTTCTTGACCGTGACGAGCATGCCCTGATAATCGATCAGATTGTCGATCGATGTGAGCGGGACAGGGGTGAGTTGCGCCTTGCCGATTACTTCGGCCGTCAGCCACGTGGCTGCATCGCTCGATTCGCAGGTTACCTCGTAGCAGTTCGAGAAATTAGCCACTTTGGCCAATCCTTTCACAAGCGTGAAACGAACCTTGTCGCCCGACTTGAACGGGAATGCGGGATCTTTGGGATTGGTGTATTGGCCGCTGCTGAACAGCAGGATACCGTTCTTGGCTTGTGTCGCGCCTTCGGTCATTACCATCAGGTTATTGGCCGAAACATTGCCGCCGTCGACGTCGGTTACGACGACCGCTTCGAGCGTGCGATTGTTTTCGGCGTCGATCACGAGCTTGTCCTTGCCCGTAACCGTTTCGGCGAGCCGGTAGAGTTCGTTCACCGTGATCGCTTCGCCCGGCGTGGGTTCGGGTTCTTCGCTGCCTTCGCCCAGATCGACTTCGGTGCCGCCTTCGCCTTCGGCGAGCGTCACGTCGTCGATAGCGAATACCGATGCTTCATCGACTGCATATTTCACGTAGAGATAGGCCGCTTTGTTTTTCAGCTTGAATTTCGAGGTGGCGAATACCCAGAACTCGTCGGCCTGTGCATAGGTGTACTCGACTGTCGTCCAGCTGGTGCCGTCGGCACTCAGAGCGAGGTGGAATTTCTCCGGTTTGAACTCGTTGTCGTAGAGACCGGCATCATAGTCGATCGTTTTCGAATATTGTGCACCGAAGGTGAGTTGCAGATCCTGTGCTCCGTCGAGTTTGATCTTGTTGATGATTAAGGCGGGATTGTTCGTTCCGAAGAACGCTTTGTTCTTGCCCGAAGCACCGTCGTAGCCGGCGCTGAGTTTTCCGCTGGTGCGGATCGACATATTGCCCTCGCCGGTGTAGGAGACTTCGCCTGCACCCGAACCGGTTTTCGCCCAGCCCGTATAGTCGGCGATAAGCGGTTTGTCCGATACGTCGGCCGTACCGAAGGATTCATAGTAGATCGCGTCGCCCGGCGTCGGGTCGGGATCCGTACCCCCCCCCTGATCCGTGCTTAGAGCCGCGATATCGGCCTTTTTGGTCGGGATGAGCTGTGCGTTTTCGCGATAGGTTTCGGCCACGCCGTAGATCGTGCCGGTCTTGTCGGCCACGTACATGTCGGCGAATCCGGTGGCGAACTGCGCCTTGTTCATGTAGACGGTCAGTGTCTTGCCCGAAGCGTCGTTGAGCGTTACCGACTGGCTTTCGGTTGCCGTCCACGGCTTGCCGACGAACGACTGGGCGGGCGTCATGTTGTTCAGTTTCACGTACTGCGCCTGATAGTCGCCCGTATTGAATTTTTCGACCGAAAGCGACGGAACGACCAGCTCGACCTCTTCGTCGCCTACGGTGACGACGACGTCGGTCAGCTGGCGCACGTTGTTGAATGCGTAGTATTTCGCGTTTTCGAGATTGAGCGTGACCTTACGGCCTGCGGGATACTTCGTTACGGGGTCGTTGGCCATGGCGAAATCGGCACCGTAGAGAACGATGGCCGACCGTTCGAGGCCGTTGTTGTCGCCCACGTAGAGTTTGCGGTTGTTGTTGCCCGCCGCGTCGTTGGCCAGGATGACCGCCTCGATCGTCGACTCGCTGTATTGGAGCGGCATGGCCTTGTCCGAGCCGACGGCGCCGCTCAGGTCGCTGTTGCCCAGAATGTACTCGACCAGTTTGCCGACGGCGCCGACCGTCGGGGGAACGTAGTTGCCCTGCGTGACGGTCAGGTATTTCCGGTAGAGTTCGCCGTAGCTGTTGCTCAGCGTGAAAATCAGACGGCCCATGTGGGGCTGAGCCGATTCGCCGACGGTGATCTTGACCGTACCGTCGCCGTTGTAGATGCCCTCGGAGACCTCGTTGCCGGAGACTTTGAAATACATCCACTCCTTTTGGGTCTCTTCGTCCTCGTAGGCGACCGTCCATTGACGGTTGCTCCTCACCGTAACGGTCGCGTCTTCGGTAGCCGTTCCGGTGAAGGCGACGGCCTCCTCCGATAGTTCCAGCGTGGGAGCCTGTTTGTCGACATCGTCGTCCACACATGCCGTGAACGCCCCGGCGGCGATCGCCAGCATCGTGTAAAACGATGTTTTCCAAATGTTTAATTGCTTCATAATGAATTTGAATTAAGTGTGAATATGATTTTATGGCTTTTCGTATCCGTTTTATAAAGTGGATTTTCAATCAAAGTTATGGTCTTTTATCGGAATAACCAATTAAAAATCGATATATTTTTAGCTGAAAGTATGAAAAAGTGTAATGTTTTTTGGCTCTTTCCGGACGGATTTTTCTTTTCAGGCGGAAACAAAGCGGATGCCGACCCGTCGGGAAAGGGGTCGGCATCGCAGACGGCCGTATATTTTCTTAGCGGATGCGGTCCATCGAACGGATCATCAGTTCGTCCCGGAAAATGGCACGGACGGCCAGATAGGTGAAGATCATGGCGATGAGCGGCAGCACCAGTGGCAGTTTGACGCTCTGGGCGTGGAATTCGAACGAAGAGAAGAGGCGGTAGCTGAGAAAATAGTAGATGCCCATTACGATCTGTGCGCCCAGCAGCAGGATCATCTCCACCACGCCGAGCCGGAATTGCAGCATACGGCGCTTGAACAGGAAGATCGTCGTCAGCGGCAGCACCAACGCCAATGCCAGCAGGATGCCCATGTAGAGGGTCGATTGCACGGTTTCGCCGTCCGCCGTCCGCAGTCCGAAGGCGTAAAGGCGGAACTCTTCGCCGCCGCTGGCGAACGAGGCCAGGGGCAGGAACGCGGCGCAGGCTACCAGGCCTGCGGCCAGAAGCAGATAGAGTGTCTGAATACGTTGTATCATAATCGTCTGTTTGTCAGATATTCTTGTCGATCAGGTATTTGTTGCGGTCGGAGGCGTTGCGGTCGATCAGCTCGCCCAGGAAACCGGCCAGGAAAAACTGCACGCCGAGGATGACCAGAAGCATCGAAAGGTAGAAGAGCGGCTGCTCGGTGACGGCCCGCAGCGGCAGGCCGTGCGCCTGCTTGTAGAGCTTGGCGGCGATGATCCAGATCGTCGAGCAGCCGCCCAGCAGGAACATGAGCGTCCCCAACCCGCCGAAAAAGTACATCGGCGACCGGCCGAAATGCGAAAGGAACGAGACCGTAATCAGGTCCAGGTAGCCCTTGACCATGCGTTCCATGCCGAACTTCGAGGAGCCGTATTTGCGCGCCCTGTGGCAGACTACCTTCTCGCCGATGCGGCGGAATCCGGCCTCCTTGGCCAGGATCGGGATGTAGCGGTGCATCTCGCCGTAGACTTCGATCGACTTGACCACCTTGCGGCGGTAGGCTTTCAGTCCGCAGTTGAAGTCGTGGAGTTTGATGCCCGATACGGTGCGCGCCGTCCAGTTGAAGAATTTGCTGGGCCAGCGTTTGCCGATCGGGTCGTGACGTTTGAGTTTCCATCCCGAAACCATGTCGTAGCCCTCTTCGAGGATCATGCGGCGCATGTCGGGAATTTCGTCGGGCGAGTCCTGCAAGTCGGCGTCCATCGTGAAGACCACGTCGCCTTCGGCGGCAGCGAATCCGCAGTAGAGTGCGGCCGACTTGCCGTAGTTGCGGCGAAACCGGATGCCCCGCACATGCGGATCGCGGACCTTCAGCCGGCAGACCGCTTCCCAGGATCCGTCGCTGCTGCCGTCGTCGACGAACACGATCTCGTACGAAAAACCGTTCTCGCCCATGACGC
>ERZ837380.2361-NODE-2361-length-20262-cov-4.528431_pt1 | contig 20262 bp, 16 predicted proteins | sample MGYA00519685_ERZ837380 | MGnify/ENA primary metagenome ERZ837380 (study PRJEB31850, sample SAMEA3708817) | human gut metagenome | biome: human gut; feature: human-associated habitat; material: faeces | place: China | collected 2014 ...
CCGCGTCCCTGCTGCAGGGCTGAAACCAGGCACAAAAAAGCCGGATGTCTGTGACATCCGGCTTTTTTGTGCCTAAGTGGTGAGGATCTTGCGAATATAACAGGAAATCTCGTTCCAGGTGGGGGATCACTGCATCAGAACCGCACACTTTTTGCGCTGCTTCGGCCCGCACGCTCATCTGAGCGGCTGGTCGCGCTCGGCCCAGAGGTAGTTCGTATTGCGCCACAGGAAGACCAGCAGCTCGTGCCGGTAGCGCTCGGGGTCGACCTGCGCGGACATGGCGTGCTCCGCACCGGGGATAACGACGAGCCGCTGCGGCCGCCCGCAGGCAGCGCAGTTGCGCTCGCTGTGGTGCAGGGGGACGAAGGTGTCCGCGTCGCCGTGGAAAAACAGGATGGGCAGGTCAAGCGCCGCCATGCCGGGCGTGGTGTCGACGGCATCAAAATCCAGCCCGTTGCGGCGCAGGATGCGCACGCAGATGCGCGCGAGCGGCTTTTGCAGCCAGCGGGGTGCCCGCGTGCCGTGACGCACGGCGTCCGTGACCTCGAGCTCAAAGCTGGAGTAGCCGCAGTCGGCCACGACGCAGGCAAGCTCGCCCTTCAGCTCCGGGAGCTGCGCCGCCAGCAGCACCGACGCCGCGCCCATGGACACGCCGTAGAGCGCGATGGGCCGCTGCACACGCGAGTGCTCGCGCACCCAGTGCACCCACTGGGCGATGTCATAGCGCTCGAGCTGGCCGAACGTGAGGCACTTGCCCTCGCTCAGGCCGTGCGCGCGCTCGTCGATGAGCAGCAGGTTGCAGCCGCCGGAGGCATACAGCGCCGGGAACTGGGCGGAAAAATCATGCTCGGCGTGGCTGTGGTAGCCGTGGCAGAGGATGACCGTGGCGTGGGCGTGGGGCACGCGGTAGAGCCGCGCGTGCAGGCGCGTGCCGTCGGTCGCAGGGGTGAACACATCTTCATGCGGCTGCTCCTGCATGGCCGCAACACCGGCGCGCACGCGCGCAAGCGCCGCCCGGCCCTGCTCAGAGTCGGCCGTCCAGCCCTGCTTGCGCAGGACGTGCTGCTCCCACACGGCCTGGGCGTCCGCACCCTCCGGCACGCGGCCGAGCGCCTTTGCCAGCACGCGCTGTTCGATGTACCACGCGAGCAGCCACACCAGCGCCGCCAGCACCGCCGCGCCCAGCAGGCACAGCAGCACGATCCAGATCGGTTTCATATCCGTGCCTCCCGCACCGCGCACAGGTCGAGAACGATCTTCTGCGCCATGAGCAGTCCCGCGCTGGCCGGCACCCACGGCAGCGAGCCGGGCACGCTCCGGCGGCCCGGCGGCGGGGCGCAGAGCATCTCCGGCGTCATGGCGGGCTCGGGGCTGAACACGACCGCGTGGTGCGTGATGCCGGCGCTGCGCAGCTCGCGGCGCACGACGCGCGCGAACGGACAGCCGCTCGTCCGGCTGATGTCGCAGAGCTCGAACTGGCTCGCGTCCAGCTTGTTGCCAGTGCCGAGCGCCGACACGATGGGAATGCCGCGCGCGTACGCGGTGCGGATCAGATCCACCTTACAGGACACGAGATCAATGCAATCGGCGATGTAATCATACTCCGTGTTGAAAAACCGCTCCCGCGTCGCCGCCTCGTAGCGCTCGGTGCGCGCATCAACGGCGATGGTGGGGTCAATGTCGTGCACACGCGCGGCCATGACGGCCGCCTTCGACTGGCCGATCGTAGAGTGCAGCGCGCAGCACTGGCGGTTAAGGTTGCTCTCGCTGACGGTGTCCTCGTCCACGAGCGTGAGCGCACCGACGCCGGCGCGGGCCAGCGCCTCGGCGCACCAGCTGCCCACGCCGCCGAGACCGAGCACCGCCACACGGCTGCCCCGCAGGCGCGCGAGCGCGCCCTCGCCGAGGAGCATCTGCGTGCGGATGGTCTGCTCGGTCATAGCGCGCCCTCCCGCTCAAAGGTCACGACGAAATCCGTGCCGTCATAGCCCGCCTCCGCGACCTCCCAGCCAGCCTTCTCCTCGATCTCGAGCGCGTCGGCAAGGGCGCGCGCGTCGAGCACGGTCGTGTCATAGCGCTGCGTTTTTGTCTTGATCATGGTGATCCCTCCGTGGAAACATGGAAACGTTGAAGCCCTGCTTTCAGATAGACGCAGAGCCGCCCGTCGGGCGGCGCCCGGCTTGCTCAGAGCGCAAGCCGTCGCCATCCGGCATTTTGCACGGCAAAAATGCCGGATGCATGAAATCTCATTCGAGGCGGGCACTTCGCCCCCTCGAGCTCCCCTGCTGCTCTGTCGACATGGAGCAGCCGCGCTTTCAGATAGACGCAGAGCCGCCCGGCGGGCGGCTCTGTCGCATATCTTTCGCGTGTCTGATTTATCCGACGTACTTCATGCCCTTGAGCTCGGTGCTGGTCCAGCCGTCGAAGAACGTACTCTCCCATTCATTGAAGTCCGCCGTGCGCAGTGCCTGATCGCCAAGGTAATCGCAGTAGCGCTCGCCCTGACCGACGTAGTACACGAGGTGGTAGCCGCAGTAGGAATCGCTCTCATTGAAGACGATGCCCACATCGCCCGGCTTGCGCGCGGGGTCAAAGCAGAAATCGTTGAACTCCTGCACCATCTGGCCCTTGTAGACGTTCTCATACAGGCCGCCCTTGGTGTTCGAGCCGCTGTCCTGGCTGAAGGAATTGGCCAGCTGTGCGAAGTCGTCCTCGGTCTGGTCGCTCTGCGTCCAGCGCTCATAGACATCGTCGATCGCGTCCTTGGCCTTCTTCTTGTCGTCATCGGAATATGTGCCGTCGCTGTCGCTGTCCTCGGCCTTGATGAGGATATGGCGGACATTGACGGTATTATAGGTATTATCATCGCGGCTCTCGAAGAGCACGACGTAGTAGCCGCTGTTCTCCTGCTCCACGACGGTCACGTCATTGGCGTGGCGGTCGGCGCTGTAGAGCCAGTCGGCGTACACGGCGGAGCTGAAGCCCGAGCCCTTGGTGTCGGTATTGTCCGTGACGCTCGGCGCAGTGGCCGTGCCGTCCTCGGACTCCTTGGCGGGCACGTTTGCCGTGACGGCGGCAGTGAAGCTGTCCGCATCATGCGTGGCAGCGGCGATCTTGTCGGCCGTGGCCTTGGCGGCCGCCATCGTGGCGTCCGTGGTCTTGGCAGAGGTGTTGCCGTCGTCGTCCGTGGTATCTTCCGTGTCGGCCTGGACGAAGTAGTACTGATAGCTGAACGTGTCGTAGCTGTCCTTTTTCTCGGCGTAGCTCGCTACGATCTGCTCGGGCGTGTAGGTGTAGCTATCGTACTGCTGCTGCGAATACTTCGTGGCAAGCTGGCTCATCTCGAGCATGTGGCGCACGACCTTCTTGGTCACGCCGTTGCCGTAGGCCGCCTGGAGATACTTGCTGACGGAGTTGTACTTATACTGCTTGGCAGCGAGCTCGATGTAGGAAAACTGCTCGTCGACCTCGTGCTGGTCGTCCTCGTCGAGCGAGACGCCGGCCTTCTCGGCGGCATCGCACAGCGCCGTGACCTGCACCAGATTCTTCTCGGCAGCGTCCCGGAAATAATCGTCCCAGGTGTCAAACTCGTCACTGATGCCGCATTCCTGCTCATCGAGCGGCTTGCTGGTGTCCAGCTTGACATAGGTCAGATAGTTGCCGTACTGGTTGCAGAACGAGAGGTAGGCCGTGCGGTAGGCGTAATTGACCTCGGCCGAGGAATACTTCACATCGCCGACCTGCAGCGCGGGGCGCGCGGTGTAAAAGAGACTGGAGTTGCCGATCAGGATGGCGGCAACGAGCAGCACGACGATGATCGAGCCGACCGTCCACTTGATCTTGCTTTGCTTGCGCTCTTTGGCTTCCTTCTGCGAGGCGACCTGGCGGCGCTCCGTGCCCAGCGCACGCTCATCTGTGCGGCGCTTCTTGTCCTGGGATGCACTCATTCGTGATTCACCTTATCCTTTGAAAATAGTGTTGCCCGCGGAGACAGGCTCCGATTACGGAAAATATGCATAGATTATAGCGCAATCGGCCAATGGTTTCAAGTTCTTTCTATTTCCACGGCGCGGGTTCGTGCATTTTTTCGCACCGCAGCGCATAGAATGGCCATATGCGAATTCAACGGGAGGTGAAAACACATGGGCCAGGACCTCGACGACTGGATCTTCGGCGGCCAGAGCGCCGCTCCGAGCGACCGCTGAACCGAAGCTGCTGCCGCTGTGCGCCGACGGACACGCACGGCGGTTTTCCTTTTGCGCGCCGCGCGGAGGATTTGCCAGCGCCCCACATGCAGGGGCGTTGGCACGAGGCAGTGAAAAATTCGGCGTTTTTACTGAACATTTCATTCAATTTTTGTTAATTAAATCATTGACAAAAAGAAGACGAACTGCTATACTGTAGCCAGAACCAGAGAAGAGCAGCAGCCCCTCACGAGGGGCAGCGCCTTTAGAATACAGGTTCAGCGGAATCGACGGAGGTGAGTCCGATGTACTGAATCGTCCGGAAGCAGACAGGGTTCTGTGACTCCGGAGTCGGCACGCAGTGGTGCGGAATCTTGCATACGCATTTCCCTTCACAGCGGTCGGAGTCCGCGTGCAGCGCAAAGGCCTCTGCACACGGCGGGAAAACGAAACAAAAAGGAGGTTCGGGTGATGGAACCGAACACGGCAGGATAGCCCCTTGTTCCGATGTTGGAGCAAGGGGCTATCTTTTTGCCTGAAAGGCAAAAAGATAGCCGAATCCATTACGAGGCGGACCTTGCCTCCTCGTGCTCCCCTGCTGCTCTATGGACGGAATATTTTGCGACTGGGTGTACCGCTGCCGAAAGACAGCTCGATTTCTTACGAGAGGGCCTTGCCCCCTCGTGCTCCCCTGCTGCGCAGATACCTTATGGAATGCACCGCACTGCCGAAGGTGCCGGGGAAAACGTAACCTTTCCACCTCATCCGCCGAACACAGCTCGGCACCTTCCCCTCAAGGGGAAGGCTTTGTTAGTGCGCCCAATTTATTTACATAATTCTAGTTTACATAATTTTGTATATGCAACAATAAAACGAATACCTTATCCGTCACAATACGCAGTACTATGCTACATTTTCATCCATTTTGAGTCTTTGTTACTTTGCTAAATAAATTTACATAATTCAGTTGACATAATTACAATTTTTCGCACAGCAGTGCGATCACTGCCGTGATGCAGCCGGTCAGGACGCTCAGGTCGGCCGCGTTCCAGATGATGCGCCGGAAAAACGGGATGACCGCCCGCGGCAGGTACACATAGTCCGTGACCGACCCGCGCGCCCAGCGCTCGATGAGATTGGCCAGCGCGCCGCCGAGCATCAGGCCCATGCCGATCTGCAGCGCCGTGCCGCTCCGGCGGCAGACGCACACGACCGCTGCGGCCGCCAGCACGGCAACGGACGCGGTCTGCAGCGCTGTGGCCGCTTTCGGCCGGTCCGCCAATTTGCTGCACAGCAGGCCGCGGTTGTGCGCCCGGCGCAGCTGCACGCGCGGCCCGACGCGCAGCGGAAAGGTTGCGGCCGGCAGGGCGTTGATCCGCCGCCGGATGATCGCCTCGGCCGCCAGCACGGCCGCCGCCGGCACAACGGTTTTCCACATGGGGCTTCCCTCCTTCGGATTGGAAATGTCTGTGCGCATTGTAGCACAAATGCGCCTGTGTGAAAAGGTTCACAGAAAAGTTTCCATTTTGGGGTTTACAGGCGCGGCGGGATGGTGTAAGGTGTTTTCAGAGAATTGTAGTATAGATACGGATCAAGGTCGAGAAATTTTAGTCAAAAAGGAGAACCTCACAACATGGAACTGACGCAAAACCCGTCCGTACTGGAGCTGGTGCGAAAAACTGCCGAACTCACGACCCCGAAAGAGATCGTCTGGATCGACGGCTCGGAGGCCCAGCTCAAATCCCTGCGCAAGATCGCCGTGGAAACCGGCGAGCTCATCAAACTCAATGAAGAAAAGCTGCCCGGCTGCTATCTCAACCGCAGCGACGTCAACGACGTAGCGCGTGTCGAGGGCCGGACATTTATCTGCTCCAGGACCCGCGAAGAGGCCGGCCCCACGAACAACTGGATGGATCCGAACGAGATGAAGGCCAAGCTGCACGAGATTTTGCGCGGCGCCATGGCCGGCCGCACGATGTATGTCATCCCCTACGCCATGGGCGTGATCGGCTCCCCGTTTGCCAAGTACGGCATCGAGGTCACGGACTCGATCTACGTCGTGCTGAACATGGCCATCATGACGCGCATCGGCACGAAGGTGCTCGACGCGCTCGGCGACAGCAGCGACGTCATCCTCGGCGTGCACTCCAAGGTCACGCTCGACCCCGAGAACCGCTACATCGTCCACTTCCCGGAGGAGAACAAGATCATCTCCGTCAACTCCAACTACGGCGGCAATGTGCTGCAGGGCAAAAAGTGCTTCTCGCTGCGCATTGCCTCCGTGCTCGGCCGCCGCGAGGGGTGGCTGGCAGAGCACATGCTCATCCTCGGCATCCAGAACCCCAAAGGCGAAGTGCGCTATGTGACGGGCGCGTTCCCGTCTGCGTGCGGCAAGACGAACCTCGCCATGCTCATCCCGCCCGAGGGCTACCGCAAAAACGGCTGGAAGTGCTGGACCGTCGGCGACGACATCGCCTGGCTGCGCGTCGGCCCGGACGGCCGTCTCTGGGCCGTGAACCCCGAAAACGGCTTCTTCGGCGTTGCCCCCGGCACGAGCGAGAGATCTAACCCGAACGCGCTTGCCTCCACGAGCAAAAACACCATCTTCACGAACGTCGTGCTCAATGAGGACGACATGACCGTCTGGTGGGAGGGCATGACCAAACAGCCGCCCAAGGGCCACCTGCGCAACTGGAAGGGCGAGGTGTGGGACGGCAGCGACGGCACCCGCGGCGCGCACCCGAACAGCCGCTTCACCGCACCGGCGGAAAACTGCCCGTGCATCAGCGAGGAGTTCTTCAAGGGCACCGGCGTGCCGATCAGCGCGATCATCTTCGGCGGCCGCCGCGCAAAAACCGCTCCGCTGGTCTATCAGTCCCGCGACTGGGCGCACGGTGTATTCGTCGGCGCGACGATGGCGTCCGAGACGACGGCCGCCGCGACCGGCGCCGTGGGCGTTGTGCGCCGCGACCCGATGGCCATGCGCCCGTTCTGCGGCTACAACATGGCCGACTACTGGCAGCACTGGCTCGACATGGGCGAGAAGCTGCCGAACGCACCGAAGATCTTCAACGTCAACTGGTTCCGCACGGACGACAACGGCCGCTTCCTGTGGCCGGGCTTCGGCGACAACCTGCGCGTGCTCGAGTGGATCCTCAAGCGCTGCTTTGACGAAGTGGGCGCAGACGAGACGGTCATCGGCTATGAACCGAAGCCCGAGGACATCAACCTCGACGGCAGCGGCGTGACGGTCGAGACGCTCAAGGAGCTGCTGACGCTCGACGCGAAGAGCTGGCGCGAAAACTGCGCGGGCATCCGCGAATACTTCGAGCAGTTCGGCGACAAGCTGCCGCATGAGCTGCGCGAGGAGCTCGAGGCGCTGGAAAAAGCGTTTGCCGAGTAAACCGTACATAAAAACAGAAAAATCCCGCTGTCCCATCGGACAGCGGGATTTTTTTGCGTGCGCCAAAAAGCCCGGCGAAGCAGTCCTCGTTGGAATTAAAACAGCAGCGACGCCGCGCCATACGTCACGACGGCGACGATGATGCCGGCCGTGACGACGCCGAGCGCAATCGGCGGGAAGGCCTCCTTGACGCGCATTTCCAACATGGCCGCGATGAGCGAGCCCGTCCACGCGCCGGTGCCCGGCAGCGGGATGGCCACGAAGAGAAACAGACCCCAGAAGCGCGCGCGGCGCACGGTGTCCGACTTTTTGAGCGCGCGCTGCTCCATGCGCGTGACAAAGCCGTTGAGCCGCTCGCTCTTCGTGCGCAGCCAGGCAAAGATCTTGCGGATGAAGAGCACAATGAACGGCACCGGCACGAGGTTGCCGAGGATGGACACCGCGATGGCGATGCGGTAATCCAGGCCATGCGCCACGCCGATCGGGATCGCACCGCGCAGCTCAAGCACCGGCACCATGGAGATGAGAAAGGTCATGACGATCTTCCCAAACAGGCTGTTCCAAATCTTCAAATTACAAATCCTCCAAATCGTTGCGTCAGCGGCGGAAGCGGACGATCTTTCCCGCGCCGGCCAGAAGCGGCTTGCGGTTGAGCAGGAGCAGCAGTAAGATGCACACTGCCTGCGCGATCTTCCAGCCCGGAAGCTGCAGGACGATGAAGAGCGTCTGCACCGTCACCAGGATGCAGTTTTCCGTGACGCCCACAACATAAAACCGGAACGGGATGAACTTGCGCGCATCCACCGCCCGGATGACAAACACGACAAAATAGCTCGCGCACGTGGCGATGGCCGCGCCCTGCACGCCGAGCTTCGACGGGATGAGCAGGAAGTTGAGCGCGATGTTAAGCAGCGCGCCGATCATGGATGTGACGAACGTGCGCTTGCTGCGCTTTTCGACCATGTAGACGCTGCCGAGGTAGCTCACGAACGCGGAAAAGACCATCGCCATGCCGAGCACCGGTACGTACAGCCACGCACCGTAATACTGCTCGGTCGTGAGCACATGGATCTCCGGCACGGCGAAGGCGATGATGCACGCGCCGGCAAGGAACATCACCGACTGGAACGAGCACCAGACCTTCGAGAAGAAGCGGATATGCTCGCGCCGGCTGCCCTGCGCCTCCGAGACGGCGGAAAACTGCCACGCCTCCATGAAAATGCCCGACACGAGCGACAGGATCGTCGGCATCTTGTAGGACACGGCGTAAATACCGTTGGCGTCCACGCCGAGGTAGGCCGAGACCATGTAGCGGTCGGACACGCTCGTGATCCACCAGAACACCGTTGTCGGGATCATGGGAATGCTGTAGGCCAGCATTTCGCGCGCGGCAGCCCAGCCCGGGCGGAGCATGAGCTGGCGCCAGAGCCGCTCGCGCACGAACAGAAGCAGCGTGCACGCCAGATCCGCCAGCGCGACGGAGAGCACATAGCCCGTGATGCCCATGCGCAGACCGACGAGGAAGAGCACGTTGAGCCCGATGACGAGCACGGTGTTGATCATGCCCTGCACGGCGAAGAGCGCCGTGTGTCCCTCGGCGCGCACGAACTGCGCGCACAGCGAGTGGAAGCACGAGCACATCGTGTACAGTGCGATCAGCCAGAGGAACCCGTCAAACTGCGGGAAGAGCCCCAGCAGCGGCAAAATGGCCACGAGTAGCACAGCGCCCGCCAGGATCGTATACACGCCGACGGAGAAAATGTTGCGCCGCTGCTCGGTGTGGTCCACGGCGAAGCGGAACACGCCGTCCGTGATGCCGAGGCTGATGAGCGGGAAGAGCAGATTGGCCGTCTGCGTGATGAGGTCGGCGGTGCCGTAGTCCGCCGGAGTAAGACAGCTCGTGTAAAAGCGCACCATGAAAAACACCAGCAGCTTGCTGCCGAAGGTGCCGAGACTGATGAGCATGGTGTTGGACACGAGGGTTTTGTATTTATTGTTGCTGTTCGACATAGGCGTACCTGTGTTTCTGCCCGCGCAAGTGAAAAATTCCGCCGGTTCGGCAGGCGCGGACACAGTCAGTATAGCACAGTTGACGCAAAAGCGGGAACCCTTTTTGCAAACCTGGGCGAAAAAGCGCGGCCATGACACGAAAAGCCGCCCGCGCAGAGCCCCGCGCGGGCGGCCAGACGGTCAGTGCGTATAATAAGCGAGCGCCGTACTGTCGGCCACGATGGCGGCGCAGTCTCCGGCCGAGAGCGCCTCGAAGCAGGCCTTCGACCCGCCGGTGACGCGCTGAGCCGCGCCGAAGGCTTTCATGAGCTTCTCGTCGGCCGAGAGGGCGGTCATGTACGTCTCGTCCGTGCCGAGCAGGACGGTCGTGCTCTTGAGGCTGCTGGCCGTGCGGTATTTCGAGTCGCCGCGCACGATGAGCTGCAGCTCATTTTCGAGATACGGCGCGGTGAGCGTCATCTTCTGCTTTTTCTTGTTCTTGCTGTCCTTGCTGTCGGTCTGGTCGAGCACCATGCCGCCCCAGGCACAGTCGACATTACCGCTTGAGAGCTCGACATAGGCGTTCTGGTTCGAGATCGGCTGATACTGCAGCGTCCAGCCGAGGCGGGCGCAGACCGCCTGCGCGAGCTCGACGTCAAAGCCGCTGTAACCGTCGCCGTCGGCGTAGCTCATGGGAAAGCGCTCCTCGTTCAGGCCCATGATGAACGTACGCTGCGGAATGTCGCCGAGCGCGTCGAGCGCATTGGCATCGCTGTCAAAGGTCGTGTTGTCCGTGCCGAACCACTTGAGCGCGAGGCTGTGGATCGTCCCGTCGGCCGCGAGGACCTTGAGCGCAGCGTTGACATACACCGCCGCCTGATCTCCGTCGCGAAAGCCGATGCGAAACTGCTCCGTGCCGAGCGTCTTGACCACGCGGTAGCTGCCGACCGTCTTGCTGCACGCTGCGCAAGAAAAACACAGCGCGAGCGCAAGCAGCAGCGCCGCAATCCGTTTTGTATGCTTCAAGGGAAGCCCTCCCAAATGAAAAATCAAAAAAGCGCACCGGAACCCGATGCGCTTTTTATCATACCGAATCTTGCACGGCGGTGCAAGAGGGAAAAGCTGAATTTTCTCTTACATTTTTGTCACGGCCGCTCGTTGTAGCGCGCGAGGAACTGCTTCGTGCGCGCCTGCTGCGTGTCGCCAAAGACCTGCTCGGGCGCGCCCTGCTCGACGATGACGCCGCCGTCCATGAAAATGACCTTATCAGCCACGGCGCGGGCAAAGGCCATCTCGTGGGTGACGATGACCATGGTCATGTGCTCCTCGGCGAGCGCGCGGATGACCTTGAGCACCTCGCCCGTGAGCTCGGGGTCGAGCGCGGAGGTCGGCTCGTCGAAAAACAGGATCTCGGGGTTCATCTCCAGCGCGCGCGCGATGGCCACGCGCTGCTGCTGGCCGCCGGAGAGCTGGCACGGATAGGCGTCGGCCTTGTCGCCAAGGCCCATCTTCTCGAGCGTTTTGCGCGCGGACACCTCGACCTCCGCCCGGTCGCGCTTCTGGACGCAGATGGGCGCGTCCATGACGTTTTTGAGCACGGAGTAGTGCGGAAAAAGATTGAACTGCTGAAAAACAAGGCCAAAATAATTGCGGATCTGCTTGAGCTCTGCCTTGTCGGCGTAGACGGCGGCGCCGTCGTCACCCGTGCGCGCGGCGTAGTGTCCGTCAAAGCAGACCTCGCCGGAGTCGATGCGCTCGAGCAGCGTGGCGCAGCGCAGCAGCGTGGATTTGCCGCTGCCGCTCGGGCCGATGATGGCCACGACCTCGCCCTTTTCAACCGAAAGCGAGATGTCCTGCAGCACTTCCAGGTCGCCGAAGCGCTTGCGAATATGGTTCAGTTCCAGTACTGGCATAGTGTCTCCCTCCGATCAGTGATAATAGCTCATGCGCTTTTCAATCTTCTCCATCGCCCAGGCCACGATCGCATTGAACACGAAGTAGAACAGGCCCGCGACGAACAGCGGCATGACGCTGCTGATGGAGTTGGCCACGCGCTTGGCGATGGTGAACATCTCGGCATAGGACAGCACGAACGCCAGCGACGTGTCCTTGACGAGGGTGATGACCTCGTTTGTGACCGGCGGCAGCACGCGCTTGACCATCTGCGGCAGGATGATGCGCCCGAAGGTCTGCCCGCGCGTGTAGCCGAGCACCTCGGCCGCCTCATACTGGCCGACGGGGATGGACTCGATGCCGCCGCGGTAGATCTCGGCAAAATAGGCCGCGTAGTTGATGACGAAACCGATGATGAGTGCGGCGAACGTCCAGCCCGCCGTGAGCTTCATGCCAAAGACATAAAACGGCGCAAAGCACACCACGATTAGCTGCAGCATGAGCGGCGTGCCGCGCAGGATGGAGATGAAGAAGCGAACAACATATTGCAGGGGCTTGAAGCGGGACATCCGCCCAAAGCACACCAGCAGGCCCAGCGGCAGCGACAGCAGCAGCGTGAGCACGAAGATCAGGCACGTGGAGCCGAGGCCCTTGAGCAGCTGGATGCAGATCATGGAAAATGACATGGTTTCCTACCTTTCCCGAAACCGCGGCAAAGGGCGGCGAAGTGACTTCGCCGTCCTTTGGAGCAGATTCTGATATGTGTTGACGGACCTTAGCCCTGCTGGCTCAGGTAGTACTGGGCGACGCCGATGTCGATGGCGACCGCGTCCACCAGACCGGATTTGAGGTTCATCATGGCGGTGTTGTAGTCAGGCGTCTGCTGCAGTTCCTTGAAGGTGTCCGCCAGATCCTTGGCGCCGTCCGGATCTTCCAGTGCGCTCAGCGCGGAGGAGCCGGCCTGCGCGACGACGGTCTTGTCCTTGAGGTCCGCGAGGGAGTTGATGCCGGAGTTGTCGAGCGTGACGACGACGATGCTGTTGTCAATGTACGGCACGCTGAACGTGTAGCTGTCTTCGCGGCCGGTCATCGTGAAGCCGTTCCAGATGCAGTCGATCTGACCGGCGTTGAGGATGACGTCCTTGGTGTCCCAGTCAATGGGGGTCTTGACGAGCTCCCAGTTGTAGATATCGCACACGGCCTGCGCCAGGTCGAGGTCAAAGCCGGTGTATTCGCCGTCCGCGCCCATGTAGCCGTACGGGGGGTACTCGGCGTCGAAGCCGACGGTGAAGGTCGTGCGGGCCTTGAACTCGTCGCTCGCCTGGGCGGCGTCAAACGTGGTCTCGGTCTGCTTGTCGAGGCAGAGCATTGCATCGAGGTTGTAATCCGAGTACTTCTTGGCGATCTCTTCGACCTTGCCGTCCTTATAGAGCTGGAAGAGGGCGGCCTGCACGGCGTCGCGCAGCTCGGTGTTGCCCTTCTTGAAGCCGATGGCGTACTGCTCGGTGGAGACTTTCTCGTCGAGCATCTTATAGCTTGCGTCCTTCTTGCCGCAGGCACACAGTGCCAGGCACATCACCAGTGCGAGCACCAGCGAGATCACTTTGGTCATCTTTTTCATGTCTGTTCTCCTTCATCGTATTTCAAAATTTGTTTTTGCTTGTTAGCACGCTGTTATATTACCACATTAGCACGATAAAGCAAGTGCTTTTTTGCATTTTGTTGTGCGGATACTGCACAACCGTTTTCGGCCGTGGACGCGCACAGCCGCTCTTGCATTCGTGGCGCAAAACGGGTAGAATAAAAAGTTGTTGTTATTCTAATAAGAATCCGGAGGGATCTCGTCATGCGTTATGACGCCGGAAGCTGTGACGTCGCCGTCGTCGGCGCGGGCCACGCGGGCATTGAGGCCGCGCTGGCCGCCGCGCGGCTGGGACTGGACACCGTCTGCTTTACCATCAATATGGACGCCATCGGCAATATGCCCTGCAACCCCGCCATCGGCGGCACGGGCAAGGGCCACCTCGTGCGCGAGCTCGATGCGCTCGGCGGCGAGATGGCGCGCGCGGCCGATCAGGCCTGCATCCAGTACCGGATGCTCAACCGCGGCAAAGGGCCGGCCGTGCACTCGCTGCGCGCGCAGGCCGACCGGCGGAAGTATCAGGCCGTGATGAAGCACACACTCGAGCTGCAGCCGAACCTGCGCGTCAAGCAGGCGGAGGTCGTGGCCGTCGAGACAGAGGACGGCCGCGTCAGCGCCGTCGTGACGGCAAACGGCGCCGTGTACCGCTGCCGCGCCGCCGTGCTCGCCACGGGCACGTATCTGCACGGGCGCACGATCGTGGGCGACGTGCTGCGCGATTCCGGGCCGGACGGGCTGGCGGCCGCCGGGCCGCTGGCCGAGTGCTGCAAGGCGCTGGGGCTGCGCATGCGCCGCTTTAAGACCGGCACGCCGCCGCGCGTGAACGCGCGCACGGTGGACTTCTCGCGCATGGAGCTGCAGCCGGGCGACGCGGAGATCGAGCCGTTTTCGTTTTCCACCACGCACCCGGTCGAGAACAAGGCCGTGTGCTACCTGACCTATACCAACGAGCGCACGCATGCCATCATCCGCGCGAACCTCGACCGCAGCCCGATCTACTCCGGCGTGATCGAGGGCGTCGGCCCGCGCTACTGCCCGTCCATCGAGACGAAGATCATGACCTTCCCCGATAAGCCGCGGCACCAGCTGTTCATCGAGCCGATGGGTCTGGACACGGAAGAGCTCTATATTCAGGGCTTCTCCTCCTCCCTGCCGGAGGACGTGCAGGTCGCGATGCTGCACACACTGCCGGGGCTCGAGCACGCGGAGATGACCCGCTGCGCCTACGCGATCGAGTATGACTGCGTGGATCCGACGGAGCTGCTGCCGACGCTGGAGGCCAAAAAAGTGCCCGGCCTCTACGGCGCGGGGCAGTTCAACGGCTCGTCCGGCTATGAGGAGGCGGCCGTGCAGGGCTTCGTCGCGGGCGTGAACGCGGCGCTGAAGCTGCTGGGGCGTGAGCCGATGATCCTCCGCCGCTCGGACGGGTACATCGGCACACTCGTGGACGACCTCGTGACCAAGGGCACGAACGAACCGTACCGCATCATGACCTCCCGTTCGGAGTACCGCCTGCTGCACCGGCAGGACAACGCCGACGAGCGCCTGAGCGCCATCGGCCACCGGATCGGGCTGGTATCGGACGAGCGCTTTGCCGCCGTGCAGCAAAAATACCGGCTGGTGGACGCCGAGTGCACCCGGCTGGAGAAAACGCACCTCGCCCCGTCGGACGCCCTCGCCGCGATGCTCACCGCGCGCGGCACCGCGCCGACGAGCTCGGGCGTGAGTCTCGCCGACCTTCTGCGCCGGCCGCAGATCACATATGCCGACCTCGCGCCGTTCGACCCCGCGCGGCCGGAGCTGCCGCACGTCGTGACCGAGCAGGCGGAGATCCGGCTCAAGTACGCGGGCTACATCCAGCGCCAGCTGCGGCAGGTAGCGGAGTTCACCCGGCTCGAGGAGCGGCTGCTGCCGCCGGATCTCGACTACCGGCAGGTGTCCTGCCTGCGGCTCGAGGCACGGCAGAAGCTCAGCGACATCCGCCCCGCCAGTCTCGGCCAGGCCAGCCGTATCTCCGGCGTCTCCCCCGCCGACATTGCAACGCTCATGGTCTATCTCGAGAGCCGGGAGGGACAGAAATAAAATTATCTGGATTTCTGCACTCCAGCATAGATATTCGACATTCTCCATTCCCGGACGCGAACCCGCGCCCGGGAACTTTTTGCGCCGAAATCCATCTTACCCCTTGACAAACGCACCGACACATGGTAACTTAACTGTACCAACACGGTTAATACAGTTGATACGCTACAGAAAGTTGGTGTTGCACTACGATCTCGATCAATTACCGCGATTCCCGGCCGATCTACGAACAGGTGCGCGACGGGCTGCGCCGGCTGATCGTGTCCGGCACGCTGCCGCTGGGCGAAAAGCTGCCCTCGGTGCGCGAGCTGTCCACACAGCTGACCATCAACCCGAACACGATCCAGCGCGCCTACCGTGAGCTGGAGACGGAGGGCTACATCTGCTCCGTTGCCGGACGCGGCAGCTACGTCTGCGCCCAGATCCCGGACGATCCCGCGCGGCAGGTCGCGCTGCTGCAGCAGTTCGATGCGGCCGTGCAGGAGCTGCTATACCTCGGCATGCGCTGCGAGGAGCTGCGCCGCCGCATCCCCGAAGGAGGAACGAACCATGATTGAAGTCAAAGACGTCGTCAAAACGTTTGACGGCTTCCGCGCGCTCGACGGCGTGACCATGACCGTGCCGCGCGGCGCGGTGTACGGCCTCGTCGGGCCGAACGGCGCGGGCAAGTCCACGCTCATCCGCCATCTGACGGGCATCTACCGCCCGGACAGCGGCGTGATCGACATCGACGGCCAGCCCGTGTACGAAAACCCGGCCGTCAAGGCGCGCATCGCCTACATCCCGGACGACGTGTTCTATTTCCCGCAGGCGACGATCCCGGACATGATGCGCTACTACCGCGGCATCTACCCGAAGTTCGACGCCGAACGCTATCAGAAGCTCGGCGAGGTGTTTCAGCTCGATCCGAAGCGGCAGATCCGCCGCCTGTCCAAGGGCATGCAGAAGCAGGCCGCGTTCTGGCTGGCGATGTGCCTGCGGCCGGACGTGCTCGTGCTCGACGAGCCGGTCGACGGGCTCGACCCCGTCATGCGCCGCCAGGTCTGGAATCTCGTGCTGGCCGATGTGGCCGAAAACGGCACGACCGTGCTCATCTCGTCGCACAACCTGCGCGAGCTCGAGGACGTGTGCGACCATGTGGGCATCATGAACGGCGGCAAGGTCCTGCTCGAGCACCCGCTCTCGGAGCTGCAGGCCAACATCGTCAAGGTGCTCGTGGCCCTGCCGGACGGCACAGAACTGCCCGAGGGGCTCGACATCCTGCACCAGAGCAGTCAGGGCCACCTGTACACGCTCATCGTGCACGGTGACGCCGCCGAGGTCACGAACCGGCTGTCCACCGCGCAGCCGCAGTACCTCGATGTGGTGCCGCTGACGCTCGAGGAGATCTTTATTTATGAACTGGGAGGTGCAGACTATGCCGTCAAAGACATCCTTCTGTAACGGGACGGAATTTCGCAAATGCCTGTCGCGCTGGTGGCCGCTGTGGGTCATCTACGGCGTGATCCTGTTTATCATGCTGCCGGGTGTGCTGCTCAACGCGCGCTCGACGACGACGACACCGTATGTGTCGACCGAGCAGATCGGCTACCTCTCGAACGTCATTCTCTCCGAGACGCAGATGCTGCTGCCGCTGACAGCGCTTTGTGCGGGTCTGCTCGCAGCCGCCGCCATGTTCGGCTATCTGTACACGCCGCGCGGCGCGGGGCTGGCCGCCTCCCTGCCGATCCGGCGCGGGTGCATGTTCCGCACGCATCTGCTGGCGGGCCTTGTGATGCTGCTGTCAGCCGAGGCCGTGATCTTCGGCCTCGCCGTGCTCATTGAGGCCACGCGTTTCGGACTCGTCATCGAGCCGCTGCTCATCTGGCTGGGCATACTCGCGCTCGAGACGGTCGTATTCTACGGCATCGCCGTGCTGTGCGCCATGTTCACCGGCCACGTGGTCATGCTGCCGTGCCTGTACCTGCTCGTGAACTTCATCGCCGTGGGCTTCCAGCTGCTTGTCGAGGCCGTGCTCTACATGTTCGTGTACGGCATGTCGGGCATGGTGGATCTGCCGGTCGACTGGCTCTCCCCGCTGGTGCTGTTCATGCGGCGCACAAGTGTCAGCAGAGACCACCTGCTGCGTCCGATCAGCGGCACGGAGGCAGAGGCCGCCGTCAGCAGCTTCTCCGGCTGGACCTATCCGCTCGTCTGGGCGGCGTTCGCGCTGCTGCTGCTCGTGTGCGCGGGTCAGCTCTACCGGCGCCGCCGCATGGAGAGCGCGGGCGACACCGTCGCCATCCCGGTGCTCAAGCCGGTGCTGAAGTATATCGTGGCGCTCTTCGCCGGGCTGGCGCTGCCGGTCGGCGTGTACGGCATGCTGCTCAACGTGCCGGCCTACCGGGCGCAACTGGCGCCGTTTCTGCTGCTGACCGTTCTTGGTGCGGCGCTCGGCTTTGTCATCAGCGAGATGGTCATCCGCAAATCCCTGCGCGTGCCGCGCACGGTCTGGCGCGGCTGCGCGGTCACAGCGGCCGTGTGCTGCCTCGTCGTGGTCGGCGCGAAGTGCGACCTCACGGGCTACGCCCGCCGCATCCCGGATACCGCGCAGGTCAAAAGCGTGCGCATCATCTGCAACGGTTACAGCTCCGCGCTCACCGAGGCGGAGAATATTCAGGCCGTGGAGGACATCCACCGCGCCGTCGTGGCGGAGCGCGAAAAGATCACGGACGACACCAGCATCACCAGTCTGCAGCTGACCTACAAGCTCACAAACGGTAAGGTGCTGATGCGCGAATACACGCTCCCCGACACGAGCACGCGTCTGGCGCAGATCGAGCAGGTGCTCAACTGCGACGAAGCGCGCACCACGCGCAACACGCCGGAGCTGGCCGTGACGCTCGAGCACCTCACCTACACAAACATCGGCTATGAGACCGAAAGCGGCGACTACCTCTACATGGAGCTCACGGCCGAGCAGGCGCTCGACCTGTACGAAAACGCCATCGTGCCCGACTGCGCGGATGGCACCATGGGCCGCGCCTGGCTGACCGACAGCGGCACGCGGCAGAGCACGGCCTATGCCGTGACCATCAGTTATCAGCTCAGCCAGTACGACCCGGCAACAGGCGAAACGACCTACGCCGACGTCGACTACACCCCGCTGACCGATTCCACGCGCACGCTTGCATGGCTGCGCGCGCACGACATCAAGCCGCTGCTCGAGGGCGACTCGATCAAGTACGGCGGCGAGCCTGACACGCAGCCGGCCATCAACACCTACGAAACGACCGACAGTAGCTTCGGCCGGTAACACCCGCAAAGCCCTACCGCCCGCACATCCGACGATGTGTGGGCGGTTTTTTGCCGCGCGTTCACAAATCAGACGCAGTGTTCACAAATGCTTTTGGGAATATTCGAAAAATCTTCGCCCTTTGTTCATGCGCGTGTTACAAATATCGACTACGATATAGACACTTCAAAAACAACAGCCGGGAGGCAAACAACATGAACGACGCTTCCAATATCCCTGAAAACGAACAGCCGGAAGGCATCCCCACAGCATCGGATGCAGCCCAAGGGGCAGACACGTACACGTCCGCACAGGCACAGGCCTCCGCAGACGACAACGCTGCCGCGGCGCGCACCTGCCCGCAGTGCGGTGCGGCGCTCGAGCCGGGCGCGAGCTTCTGCACGAGCTGCGGCGCAAAGATCGACGGCAGTGAGGACGTGACCTATCACATCGTCCGCCCCGAAGCCGAGCGCAGCTACGAGGACGCAAACTTCCACCCCAGCGACGACGCGGGCAATACTCCGCCGCGCTACTACACGCCGAATGACGACGCCTGGGCCGAGAAGCCCAAGCGCAAGCACCACCCGAGAAAGCCCAGGACTGCGCGCACGCCGGAACAAAAGCGGCTCATCACGCGCATCGCGTGCCTGTGCCTCGTGTGCGCGCTGCTCGGCGGCCTTGGCGGCGGCGCGATTGCGGGGCTCATCACCCGCTCCGGCAGGACCGGCAGCAGCTCCGCCTCCAACTCCAGCGGCACGCTCGTGACGCAGCCGGTCAGCTCCGACCCGAGCTCCGCCGCTGCGATCTACAATCAGGCGTGCAAGCAGGTCGTCGCCATCACGACGGAAGTGACCTACACCAACTACTTCGGCCAGACCAGCTCCCAGGCGAGCTGCGGCAGCGGCTTTTTCATCACGGATGACGGCTATGTGCTCACAAACTACCACGTCATCTCCACCGCGCACCAGTACGGCTACAGCGTGTCCGTGCTCACCTACGACGGCACGACCTATCAGGCGACCATCGTCGGCGTGGACGAGGACAACGACATTGCCCTGCTCAAGATCGACGCCAGCGGCGTGACGCCCGTCACCTTCGGCGACAGCGACAGCATGGCCGTCGGCGACACGGTGTACGCCGTGGGCAACCCGCTCGGCGAGCTGGAGTTTACCATGACGAGCGGCATGATCAGTGCGCTCGACCGCACCATCACCACCTCCGACGGCACCGACAACGGCATCAACATGTTCCAGATCGACGCTGCCGTCAACGCCGGCAACTCCGGCGGCCCGGTGTACAACACCTCCGGTCAGGTCATCGGCATCGTGACCGCGAAATACAGCTCCTCCGGCGTGGAGGGTCTGGGCTTCGCCATCCCGGTCAATGACGCCGTGGCCATCGCAAACGACCTCATGAAAAACGGCACCGTGACAGACCGGGCCCAGCTCGGCATCACGCTGCAGACCATCCCGGACAGCGCCGCGCAGTACTACAACATGCCGAAAGGCGCGTATGTCAACGCCGTTAACAGCGGCAGCTGCGCCGAGAAGGCCGGCCTGAAGGCGGGCGACATCATCACCGCCATCGACGACACGGCTGTCTCCTCCGGCGACGCGCTGCGCAGCGCGCTGCGCGGGTACTCCGCCGGTGAGAGCGCTACGCTGACCGTCTCGCGCAGCGGCGAGACGCTGAAGCTGACCGTCACCTTCGACCGCGCCAGCGACAGCACGAAGTAAGCGCGCACTCCTTCTCTATCGTCCATCGGCGGCGGGTAACCGCCCCGCCGCCGCAAACT
>ERZ837380.2376-NODE-2376-length-20132-cov-6.239578_pt1 | contig 20132 bp, 19 predicted proteins | sample MGYA00519685_ERZ837380 | MGnify/ENA primary metagenome ERZ837380 (study PRJEB31850, sample SAMEA3708817) | human gut metagenome | biome: human gut; feature: human-associated habitat; material: faeces | place: China | collected 2014 ...
GACCAGATGCAACAACGACATTTGGCGGTGTCACCGTCAACGAGTATTTACTCACCAAACACAATCCCAACCGTATTGATATGCCCTCTGTTTCCATGGCAGGAAAAATCATCGGCGTGACCGTCCACAACACCGATTGGATTTCGGTAGCAAGCGGAACGACCCCTGCGGAGCAGTACACAAGAGCAACCGTCAATAACAACATGAAGGACGTGCGAGTTCATTATTATGTGGATAACGTGTGTGCATGGCAGAATCTGCCCCATAGCCTGAGCGGCTGGCATGCCGCTGATGGCAGTGGTAATGGAAATCGCAGAACCATTGCCATTGAGTGCATTATGTCCTCTGCGTATAATTCTACGGATAAGAAGTCGGAGGACAATGCAGCGAAATTGGCAGCAGCCCTTCTGAAACAGTATGGATTGGACATCAATCACCTTTACACGCATACCCATTGGCTCAATGTTCGTGATGGACGAAACGGAACGATTGACCAGCTAAACACCATGTACAATCGATACAAGATGTGTCCGGCGTACATTTTGCCGCATTGGGCGGTGTTCAAGAAAAAGGTACAGTCTTATTTGAATGCAGGAACTTCCACTATTTCTGCACCCTCCACAAAGCAACTTTACCGGGTGAGAAAATCTTGGGCAGATGCCAAGTCGCAAATCGGAGCATATTCCTCTCTGGAAAATGCAAAAAAGGCTTGCAATTCGGGCTACTCTGTTTTCGATTCTTCCGGAAAAGCGGTCTACACACCGCAGATTTCTTTTGCGAAAGGTCAGCGTGTGACGCTACAAAACGCTCCGCTTTTTTCTTCCGATTCTGTAAAAACTTTTTCCAAGAAAATCTCCGGTACGTACTACATCTATGATGGCAAGGTCTGTGCCAACGGCAGATATCGGATTACCAACACTGCCGCCAATTGCGGAAAAACGCCGGTCGGCAGCTACGTGACCGGGTATGTTTCTTACGATAATTTTAAGTGAGGTGCATTATGACGAAATCGCAGAAAAATTCGGTTGATGAGATGATGGCGGTCGGAATCTCAATTCCAAAAATCGCTGCCTTTCTGCACGTCTCGCAAAACTCCATCAAGTCCTACTTACAGCGAAATCACCCTAACAATGTCTGCCTGAATTGCGGCACTCCCGTTCTGCAAGTACCGCATCGAAAACAGAAAAAATTCTGCTGTGACGCTTGCCGGATGCACTATTGGAACACCCATCCGCAGGAAATGCAGCATGAAAATGCAGCCACGATTCCCTGTGCGTTCTGCGGAAAACCAGTATTGAGCTACCGAAACCATCCGAGAAAATATTGCTCTCGTGCCTGTGCTGCGAAAGGAAGGTATCAATGACGAAAGAAATTGAAATTTACAAAGTATCTCTGGCGGTTTTGCGAAATTTCCTAAAATCCGGACTGCTGACCCAGTCGGAATTTGTGCAATGTGAACAAGCTCTCGCCGAGAAATGCGATCTGTCTTTGGGCAGTATTTTCCGAGAAAGTGCTTGACTTTCTGCCCCAGTAGAGGGAATATATGACCTAAGCATACGCTTAATACAAAGAAACAGGTGATGAAATTGGAGCGAAAAGTACATCAAGTGCAACAGCGACCGCCCAAGCCGAAACTGCTAAAAGTCGCCGCCTACGCACGAGTTTCCAGCGGAAAAGATGCCATGCTGCACTCCTTAGCGGCTCAGGTTGACTATTTCCAAAACTTGATTCGGCAGCATCCCGACTGGGAGTTTTGCGGTGTGTTTGCAGATGAAGCGAAAACCGGAACAAAGGATGAGCGACCGGAATACCAAAAAATGCTAGAGAAATGCCGGAATCGAGAGGTGGATTTGGTGATTACCAAGTCGATTTCTCGGTTTGCACGGAATACGGTCACGCTTTTGGAGACGGTTCGGGAACTGAAAAGTTTAGGAATTGATGTCTGGTTTGAAAAGGAAAATCTGCATTCAACTTCCGGCGATGGCGAATTGATGCTTTCCATCCTTGCCTCGTTCGCTCAGGAGGAGAGCAAATCCGTCAGCGACAACATGAAATGGCGGATTCGGAACGATTTCCAGCAAGGCAAAATCGGCAGCATTACGATTTTCGGATACCGCAGAAATGCCGATGGTGTTCTGGAAATCGAACCGAATGAGGCGAAAATTGTGCAGATGATTTTTGCGGATTATTGCTCCGGAATGGGACAATGTGCCATTGCGAAAAAAATCAACGCCATGGGGATTTCCACGAGACAAGGCAATCGATGGACAGGACAACGTGTGAAAGAAATTCTGGTCAATGAAAAATATGTTGGGAATATGCTATTGCAAAAATATTACCGACAAGACCCGATTGGCAAACGCAAGATGAAAAATCAAGGCGAGCTGCCGAAATATTTCGTGGAGCAATCCCATGAAGCGATTATTTCTGCAGAATTGTTCGAGAAAGTTCAAGATTTAGTCAAAAAGAGAACAGAACAATTCTCCCATCCCGGTGCAACGAATCGCTATCCACTGTCCGGCATGGTGCAGTGTGCTGCTTGCGGAAAAAGCTACCAGCGAAAAATTTACAAGCAAGGTGCGGTTTGGATGTGTGCGACCTACCTCCGGCAAGGAAAATTGCACTGTCCTACGGCAAAGCAAATTTCCGAACGGATTCTCTATGAAAAGATTTGCTCTGTTTTGCAAATCAAAGAATTTGACGTTGGAATTGTGAAAAGCAAAGTGAAAAATATTCTTGTATCGCCAAATCGACTGACTTTTCTTTTCAAAGATAACACGGAAAACAACGTTCCTTGGGAAAATCATTCCAGAAGTGAAAGCTGGACATCGGAGATGCGACAGGCTGCCACAGAAAGGAGCAGAAAATGCCAAAAGTAACGGTTATTCCGCCATCTATCAATCGGACAACTCGGCAGTCCACAACCACTCCAACTCGCCGAAAAGTCGCTGCCTACGCCCGTGTTTCCACGGATTTCGAGGAACAGCTCACCAGCTACGAGGCACAAATTTCTTACTATACCAATTACATTCAAAGAAATCCGGATTGGGAATTTGTTAAGATATATACAGACGAGGGCATTTCCGCAACATCTACGAAACATCGAGAGGGCTTTAATTCCATGATTACAGATGCTCTGGACGGAAAAATCGACTTGATTATCACAAAAAGCGTTTCTCGGTTCGCTCGAAATACGGTAGATTCTCTCACTACCATCCGAAAATTAAAGGAATATCACGTGGAATGTTTCTTTGAAAAGGAAAATATTTGGACTTTTGATTCTAAAGGCGAATTGCTGATTACGATTATGAGTTCTCTCGCACAAGAGGAATCCCGTTCGATTTCTGAAAACGTTACATGGGGACAGCGGAAACGGTTTGCTGACGGGAAAGTCAGTCTGCCTTATGCACACTTTTTGGGCTATCGGAAAGGTGCAGATGGCTTACCGGAGATTGTTCCGGAGGAGGCAGAAACCGTTCGGTACATTTATCAGCGGTTCATTGACGGTTTAACGCCTTACAAAATTGCAAATGAACTGACGGCTCAAGGCATTCCGACTCCCTGCGGAAAGGAAAAATGGTCGGCAAGCACCGTGAAAAGCATTCTGACGAACGAGAAATACAAAGGCGATGCACTCCTGCAAAAGAAATTTACCGTTGACTTCTTAACGAAAAAGCAACAAATCAACGAGGGACAAGTTCCGCAATATTACGTGGAGAACAGCCATCCTGCGATTATCACACCGGAGGAGTTCGATTTTGTGCAGTCAGAATTTCAAAAACGATGTATGAAACCATACAGCAGCACCAGCATTTATGCGACCAAGATTATCTGTGGAGATTGCGGCAGTTATTTTGGTGCGAAAGTTTGGCATTCCAATAGCAAATACCGCCGTGTCATCTACCAATGCAACAGCAAGTTCAAAGGCAGCCATTTCTGCACCACACCACATTTGTATGAACCGGAAATTCAAGAGAAATTTCTGCAAGCTTTTGCACAGTACTTTTCGCAGAAAGATGTGGTCATCAAGAATTGCCAATTCGCATTGACTCGCTTGAAAAAGCAGGAAAGTAAAAAGGCGGAGCTACAAGATGAGTTAGTGGCAGTCAATGAAAAGCTAAAAGATTACATCCAGCACGGTGGAGAGGATTTCGATGCACTCAATGCAAAATATGAGGAGCTTTCCGCAAAATTAGATGCTGAGGAGACAGCCGAATCCGACCGAAAACGCCGGATTGCAAAGATGCAGAAAATTTTGCAGACTTTGAAAAAGACGGACTCTGTGTTGGAGACATTTGACGAATCTGTCTGGAACGCTGTTCTGGAAAATCTCACCGTGTTCCATGATGGGAGTTTGGTGTTTCTATTCCGGGATGGGACGGAGATTAAGGTGTGAGAAGAGTAGCAGCCCTGTTGGAGAAATCCGGCAGGGCTGTTTTTTTTGTCATAACTCAAGTCCACAATTGCAAAATCCTAGCCCACTCGGAAACTTTCCAACACCTTTGAAACAATCCAACAAGGCTGCTTTTTCACTCCTTTTTCCTCTCCAAAACCCACTTAATTTTATTAAGTCCAATCGACACCCCTCAAAAAACGCCACCTATCGTTTGCTTTTTGAAAAAACGCTGAGCTATCGTTTGCACTTTAGGCTGCGAAAGCAAAAAATCATGCACCCGATTTTTGGGGTGCATGATTTTTACATTGTATCATCAAAGATACGATTGTGCCAAAAAACGCTTATTTTGATACAATGCACCTGTATCAAAGTAAGCGTTTTCTTGTTGCAATAATCGTTTTATGACTACACACTATCAAATTTAAGTTTCACTTGATTTTATCATGTTAAAACTCCTTCTTAGGCCATTAAAAATTTACGCTATCTTGAAATAGTATTTAGTTATCATTACTTTGGTCTTTTTTTGTAAATCTATCTTCACGAATTCCAGGACACTTTTTCTCTCTTTTTTCAGTATTTATTCCGGGCAGTTCAGATGATGGTTTTGAAGAAGGTAATGGTTTTAATCCCTTTCCTGATAAAATATCATCATTTGTTGACTTTTTTGCTTTTTTAGTCATGCTGTATTCCTTTCTCAATAATAAGAATTAAAGAATAAAGAATTAATGAGATAATTATTTTTATAACAGAAGAATCATATTTTCTCTGCTTTTCTTCTATTGCTGTCCGCAATCCTGCAATAGCAATAGTGTATTTATCAATTAGCCATACTGCAGCAGCGTCTGGATTCCAAAAATAAATCCCTTCATTGCGAATATCAACGCTATCAAAAACAGACAATATCTTACTTTGCATTAATAGTAGTAGTTGAATAACTGCCCAAACGATAAAAACAATACTTAATGCAGAAGATAACAATAATAAAAGAAGAGAGAACAACTCTAAATTTGAATTTGTTTTTGAAATGTCCGCTATCCATGTGTAATCTACACTGCCAAGAATCACTAATAATATAACTCCGCAAAATGTTAGTGTTATATTTACTTTGTCATATATTTTGTCGTAAGTATTAATTAATCTACAATAGTCTTCAAAACATGCTTGCTGAACAAGTTCTGCCGACGGGTATTGAATCTTCTTCTTCTTTTTCTTAGGTGTTACATTTGCTTTCATAAGCATAACTTCCTTTTCAAATGGACTTATACAAGCCAAATTAAACTTTAGAACAATTAATGGATTAATCTAACCACATCGTGTGGGTTCATTTATTTTCTTAATTTTCCTATAACAACCTGCCTGTATTCTCCATCATCAGTACAGGAAATCACAGTCAATCGATCATCTCCGTAGTCATCTAAAACTGTTATTTCATGAGGATCTACAATTTTATATTCTGTTACTACATAAGTATATTGAATTTTATCCACATCAAACAGAAACATTTCTGCACCAATTTGAATTTGATCCAGGTCATTAAATATCTCTGCATAAATTGTGCTATTATGACCGGCAATACAGTAATTACCTTGTCCTAAAGAGCCCCTTCCCTCAAAATGTCCTGCTGCAACTGACAATGTATTATTATCTGTTCCTTCTAATATCGGAACTTTAAGATTCAAACTTGGTATGTCAAATACAATGTTTTCTTTTAACAATTTTTTCAAGTACAACTCTCGGCTAATTTTTTGATAAGAAAATATTGATAAAATGAAGACACCACCTACTAATAGAACACCCCCCACCAGTCGTAATGCTGTTTTTTTCATTGTTGTTGTCCCCTCCATCACAAATAGGGGCATCACTTTGCCAGCAACGCCCCTATGATTTCATTTCGATATGATTTTATTTTTCCTTTTTTCTGGTTCGAATGAGAATTCCTGCACCAGTTACAGTCATAAGCGATGACAAGCCAACCAACCATCGGTAGCTATTCGAATAACCGGTCTGCGGTAATGTTGTTTCATTAGTAGTTGTTGTTGTTATTGTCGTTTCAGTTTGTGTGCCTATAGTTGTTACTACTGTCGTATCCTTTTCAGGTTCAATAAGAACTAACTGAACCAACGCACCATCGATACCATTGTTCACACAATATGTGTTAACTTCATCTAAAACTGCTTGATCAAGACTTGCAAAAACTACAAGTCCTTCTTTAAAATCAATATTACAATCAATTTCAGATTTAGCAAATTGAGAAAGCTGTTTGTGAATATCTTCCAGTTTAGATTTCAACTCAAAATTCACTTCAGTTGTATTACTCTGCTTTGTAACAACAGTTGTTGTAGTTTCAACGCCACTTGGTGCTTGTGCTTCAGTTGTTACTACAACTTCGTTACTTTCAATTGCATGAGCAGATATCGGCAAGCAAAAAGTTGAAATAAATAGCGGCACAGTGCAAGTTAAAATACGCTTAAAAGTTTTCATAATGACCCCTCCTTAAGACCATTTCTCTACACCTTCTAAATACATATCTTGCAATATCTGATATAGACCAGAAGAAATGCGAGTACCAGAATTTCCGCCATGTGTATGAATTGCCCACACTATACCATTTGAATCATATACAGGAGAACCACTATTTCCGCCTTCAGTGTCTATCGAATATCCTACTCTGTAATCGGTAGAAGAAGTAATTGTTCCCGAAGATGTATACTGATAACCTACTTTAGAAGATGTTGCAGCCGGATATCCGGAAATTGTAACTTCTGTTCCTTTCAGACTTCCAGAACTTACACCTTTTCCAAACCAACCATTTGCAGCACCAAGATTATCTTGCAACCTTACTGCACACCAATCATAGTTGATGTTTCTATTACTCGTATATGCTGTTGAACAAACCCAGCTAGCAGGGTAATAGTAAACATTACCATATGTAGAACTATTTTGCCGCACATAAATTCGACATTCTTCAACCCATCCATTGGTTGTTCCTCCCCAGAAACAATGTCCAGCCGTGACCATAACATCATTTCCCTCCAAAAATCCTGTGCCTAATCCCCACGAATCAACAACTCCATCTCCATTTGTATCTTGTCCAAGCATAAGAGCAAGTACAGCACAATATGGATAAACATTCGGATTAACCTTCTTTTGATCATCATCTCCAATGATACTTTGAGTAGAAATGGAATTGTTCGAACTATCAGATGAAAGCAAAGCATTAGGATCAAACGCAGCATTTGCTGTTTCTTCAGAAATGCCTAAAGTATCCAATTTCTCTTCGTTTTCTGTTTGAAGCATATCAATCGATACTTCAGAAGTCGTTTCTGTTTTAGAAACATAGTCATAGGTTACAAGCTCAAGTTTTCCTGTTTCACTTTCTTCTGCATTTGCACAAATTGCTACAGACGATGTAAATGTAGCCAAAGCAATCATTGCAGAAACAGACATTTTTACAATTTTTTTCATAGCATCATTTCCTTTCCAGTTATTAAAAAATATTTATAATAGCAGAAACAATCAATTACTGCAGTTCAAACTCTGCATAAAGAGTGTTATCTGCTGTAAAAACAACAAATCTATAATTCCCAGGAACAAAGTCAAAATCCACCCTTTTCATTTCAATTGAAAGTGTACAAGTACTTTGACTAGAACTATTCATTCCACAAAAAAGCCACTGTGCATGCTCTAATCTATCAGAATTATAGTAAAGTCGTTCCCATTTATTATTGTCAGAATAAAACTCAATAAACGGTATTTCATAATAATAGAACCCTTTACCTATATTTTCATCTGTTACAACACATGAAATAGTATCTGTACTAATATCATATATTTTTTGAGATGATGTAATTGAAATCATATCATATGAAGACTCTTCATCTATTCCCAGCATAGTATGGATGTTTTTTTCTTCATTTGATATTGGATTGGGATCTGCATTTCCATCGTGACTACTCTCATTTTTTTTGTCACATGAAGTTAAAAAAAGAGATAAAGGCAATAAGGATATAAAGCAGATAACCCTAGTAAATGTTATCTTATTCATTGTATACCCACTTTATTTATAGAATTCTTTTTTATTCATTTGAAAATTACTAAAATAATTATAGCAGTTTTCTTTAAATATGTCAATTGTCTGATTTGACAATATTATCTTTGATTGTTGATTATAATTTGTGCATTTTTAATAATCACTTAAATTTAAAGATTTTCACAAGAATGAATCTCAAAAAATGATCAAGTTTTTGATTAAATACAATTTATTAATTCAGCAAAATCCTCTAATTTATATGCTCCTTCAATTGGATTCTTATCAAACACCATGAAATAACGATATTTAGATCCTGATAAAGCTGCCCATTGTTTGCCTAATTTCAATTTTGCCTTACTATCGCTATTATCACGATCGTCTCCCTTTGATTCAACAACGAGAATTTTACCTGATTTCGTCTTTACAACAAAGTCCGGATAATGATGAATGAATCCATTCAGGCAAAAGCCCTTTCTATCGATTACACGATGCCACCATTCTATGCTATCTGTACTTGCAAAAAGATCTCGCAATTTCGCTTCAAATTTATTCAAGTCATCACATTCTGCTTCATACAGAGAAAGCGGTACAGAATCATTTGCGGCTTTCGGTACAATTTGATTCGGAAAAGCATAGCATTCCTTGCAGATGATTTTGCCACTATCAACCCATTGATAAAACTTTTTCTCCTGATACGCTCGTTGTAAAGAAATAATCTTGCTTTTTATTCTTTCCGCATAAGAGATGAATGATGTTTCAATCACTGCAAGTTCATCTTCTGTCATATTTGCAATCACCCGGCGAACGTAATCTTCAATTTCCGATGTTGCAAACGCTTTCTCTCTGTTGATTTGATGACAGATCTTTTTTGTACAGCTTTCTATTTTCTCTTCTGGTGCCATTCTTGCAAATAGCTGTTGCAGATATTCACTTTCTGCTCTTGGAATTCGCTTATATTTCGGAATAGCTTCTCCTTGTGCTTGAATATCTACCATGTACCCTTCTCCAACAGAGAGGGCCATATTTACATTCGCATCTTGACCGCTTAATGTAAAGCCATCCAACAAACTGTCTTTCTGCAATAATACTACATTGGTATCAAAAAGATCTGGTACAGATTGCATAAAAAATTGCGGTAAACGCAGAGCTTTTATTTCTTCTGTAAATTGTGCCTGTACCGGATATTGATCCATCATTTCACCCAACTCTCCACCAATCAGTCCAAGTGATTCTTCTTGCTGTATTTCTTCTTCATATTGTGTTGCAATTTGCTGTGCTTGTGTAATCATTGCTGTTACATCAGAAACCACTGGTAATGGTTTTGCATTACTGGAAATTGGTGCGATTTGTATCGCAGACGGATTAATATCTGAAAAAGAATCTTCCTTAGCAATAGGCTCCAATTGCGGTTGAATCATCGGGATTTCCTGCTCCTGTGGCAGTTCTGATAAAACTTTTTCTCCAATCCGATAATCCTTTCGACTAAATCCAGCCCCATTTAATCCTTTCACAATGTTTTCCAGTGTGTTATGAAAATCATTGGAACAAGTAAATACATAAGAAGTATTCAGCAATCCAGATGCGTGTTTCCTTGCATACGGCTGTCGAAGAATTCTTCCGAGAATCTGTTCTACATCCACTTTTGAAGTCTTATTTGCAAGAGATGCCAAAATATAGGCAAACGGACAATCCCACCCCTCTTTGAGTGCATTGACTGTGATGATAAATCGAATTGGACAGTCCCGCTGCATCAAATTGGCTTTCCCAAGTGTATCAACTTTTGACGTTTTTATTGCAATTTGCTCTTCTGGAATATTCAACTCTAAAAGCAATCGCTTGATCTTCTCAAATGTTTCACTATCTGTACTTGTTTTCGGTTGTGCTTGAAACAAAACAATTGGTCGAATGTATCTGCCGGATGTTTGCTCCTCTGTCATAGCTTGCTTTTCCAGAATTCCTTGCATTTGAATTGCATCTTGTATGACTCTGTTTCTGGAATTGCGATTGTATACAATCACTGGTAACTTTACCATATTTTCTTTTTTCAATTCTCGTGCATCAACATAGGAAATGATATTACTATTTTTTCTTGGCGTTGCAGTCAAATCCAACACAAAAGAAGGATTCAAGTTGTTCAACATCTCCACACTCAGATCAGAACCAGCATTGTGACTTTCGTCTACAATCACGATTGGGGAAAGGTGTCGCAAAACTTGAATGAGTGCCGAATCCGGTGTATCTGCTAATAGCACATCGTCATCTTTGAAGTATTCTGCAAAGCGGAGTAAATTTCCATTTTCCTGATAAATTTTTCGAACATCTTTTTTCTTACTGTTAATTCGCAGAGACCCATAACTCAGAATGCAAACTGTTAGCATTTCTCTTACAGTATCTGGAGAGAAATTTTGTCCAGTCAGAAGCATTTCTTTCGTATAGATTCCAACACGCCCTGCAAAGTCAGTATTCAATCTTCGCCGGTACGGATGTTCTGGATCAGAAAGATTTTTAATTGTCTGCAAAAGAATGGAGTCACTTGGAACAAGCCATACCACGATTTTTGATTTTCCCTCTGGCATTTCGGATAAAATTCTGCGAACTGCTGCACAAGCCATAAAAGTCTTTCCTCCACCGGTAGGAACTTTCATGCAGACGTGTGGCACGCCAGAAATTGCATTGTTATAGGCAGGTACGCCGCCCAAGCCAACTGCAATTCCTTTCTCATCCCAGTAATGATTCCATGCCTGAAATAAGTCATTGTCTTGATTCAGCTGTGTCAAATAGGCAGTCAGATCACGCATCACTACTTTTTGATAATTTTTCAGTTCCATTCTGCTGCCTCCTTATAATCTGGTAATATCCCGTGGGATTTTCTTGAACGTAATATGGTATTTCTCCAATTCTGCATCGCTCAACAAACAACGATCCGCATAAATGACATAAGCACTCGCCTTGGTTTTAATTTCATGTAGAAAACTTCGATCCAGTGTTGTAATGGCATCTCGTTCATAATAAAAATAATATGCAGTATCCAAGTAAACGCCCAACTGGTAAGGCTCTTCCGAATTTTCTTTGACACGTTCTTTGGTTTCCGTAAAGTATACATACTGACGAATCTCTGAAATTGGTACTGCTTCATTCAGATATTCTCCATCCAGCAGTTTTTCACCCAATTCATAATAACTGAAATTGCCGCCTGTACCTTTCATGGCTTTCTTTCCAGAACCATAGCCCTGTATCACACGCTTGACTCGTTCGGCCGTAATGCTTTCGGCATAGTCACACATTTCAATGAGAATGAACTTTCGATTACCGCCATCCTTTTGATTCATGTTCAAAACAGCATGGGCAGTTGTGCCAGAACCGGCAAAAGAGTCAAGAATGATAGAATCTTTATGGGTTGCAATTTGAATAATTCTCTGTATCAGTCGAACAGGTTTAGGATAATCAAAAATAGTTGGAGATCCAAAAATATTTGCAATTTCTTTTGTCGCCTCCTGTGTGTGTCCTACAGTCTTGTTATCCCACCACGTCCATACATTTTTCCCTTCACGTTCTGATAAATAAGTTTTTCTTCGTGGTATGCCTTTTCCATCTGTACCAAACCACATTCGACCATCCTGAACTTGCTTATGAAATTCACTTTCAATATTTTTCCAGCATCTTCCTTCGGGTGGAGTATACTTTTTTCCTCCTGGGGTTACTATTTCATACATTTGATTTGGTCTAAAACCCTGTGCAGTAAAATCGCTTGACGCCCATGGTCCTCTTGGATCATTATCAGGATTTTTATAGTTTTTTGCATCTTCTTCAGTTAATGAAACTCTATGAATAGAATCTGCTATTCTATCTGCAATTTTAGAATAAACACATACATATTCGTGTGCAGTGCTAACAAGTTTCCTCATATCCGGGGAAGTTCGCTTTTGCCACACGAATTGAGCCAAGAAATTTCTTTCTCCAAAGATCTCATTACATATCAAACGAAGATTAACTTGCTCTCTATCATCAATCGAAATAAAAATGACCCCATCATCCGCAAGCAGTCGGTGCAACAGCTTCAAACGAGGGTACATCATACACAGCCACTTATCATGTCGGCTTAAATCTTCGCTTTCCGAACCAACGACTTTTCCCAGCCATTTTTTGATTTGTGGATCATTGACGTTGTCATTATATACCCATCCCTCATTTCCTGTGTTATAGGGTGGATCGATATAGATGCATTTGATTTTCCCTTCATATTGTGGAAGTAGGGATTTCAATGCGGACAAATTATCACCATGAATCACCATATTTTCGCTGCCATTATCTTCGCTTTTTTGTCCCGCTTCATCAAAGCTGTACTGTCGTTCCAGTACACGATATGGCACCTCAAGATGATGATTAATGACTTTGTCTTTTCCTATCCAATCCAATGTAGGCATGGGTCGTTCTCCTTTATCGATGATTTCTTTCCCTTTATTATACCATACGAGAACTCGAAAAGCAATGTTTTTTTGGCTAGAATATCTCCTCATACTCCGCAGATGCACTATTGGTCGATTGATCTTCCAATTCATACAGACATTTTTTCATCTCATGATATTCCAGCATATACGGGAAATACGGATCCATCATCGCCTGATGCAGGTCACTCTCTTCCTCTCGAATTTCAGAAATCAACACACGGCAATTGTGGCCGCTGACCTCAACCAAATCATATGCCTGCTGCTCCTGTGGTTCCAGATCCGCCGCATTTACACAATCAGTCTCTCCATCTTTTTCGACATACAGATATGTTTCAATTTCATAGTCCTCGTCATAGGGCAGCTTGTCAATGACGTATTTTCGTTCCATTCCCTTCTTATGTAGAATCATGTCATAGATATACGATCTCGGCAGGTTGAAATAGGAATTCACAACGTCGCCAACCGTATAGTTGATTTCTGGATACACTTCTTCTAGGAAATCCCAGTACTGTTCTTCTCCGGAACCGTGACAACGCTGGAATAGTTCGGTGAGATACGGTTTGAAAATTAAACGATCGATCTTCAGTGGTGCCAGGTCGTACAGCATATCAAATGTATAATCCGTACACAACCGTGATTTTTTCTCCTCGAAGAAATTCCAGATCTTCCGAAAACCGCTGTCAAAGGCTTTCGATAAATGCAATGCACAGAAATACTCCTGGAACGACCGATGAATGAAACTGTATTTTCCACTCTCATAGTACATGATGCAGAGGTTCAGCGTAAAATCCATCTTCAGATCCTGAAGAGAAAATCGCTTATTGATGCGTTCCAATACCTTTAGTTTATCAAAATAAGCCGCAAATTCTTCGTCCGTAAACTCAAACTTTTCATCAAAGTAGGTACGAGTACAGAATTCTTCCAGTACTAATGCAAATTCTTCCGGCGTCATTTTGGTGCGATAAGCACGTTCAAATCCAATTTTCGTTGCATCATGTTTTTCTGCAAGCGTGAAAAAGGCATCCCGATAAAACACATGTCGTTTATACGGAATTCGTGCATATCGCTCATAGGTCATCAGCATAATGGTCAGCAGCAACGGATTCTCTACAAAATCCCGATGTGTTTCCCAGAGACTTTCATCGACCTCTCTTCGGAAACTTGCTTTCAGTTCCGGAGATTCTGGACGATAGACTAACTGATCGATCAGCTGCAATGCCTGTTCTTTCGTAAATGGAGCCAATTCGTATACATCAAATTTGCTGAGTGCAATAAAGTCAGAAATTGGACGAGAAGAAAGAATGAAGTTGTTTTCCGGATACCGGTCGGCAAGGTCACTCAATTCTTTCTCAAATTGTGTTAAGTATCGGCTCTTAATCTCATCCATGCCATCCAGCAGAAAGACGCATTTTCCCGACCGAACATATTCCTCCAAATTCTGAATTTGAATTCGTTCTTTGATATATGCAATCAAATCCGTACAATCGGCATCAAAATCTTTCAGCTGAATGACGATCGGCAGTTTCTGATATTTATCATACCGTTTTACCAAAGTCAGAACCAGGTGATGCATCAACATCGTTTTACCAAGCCCACCAGTACCAGTAATGACGACAAACTTCTTCCGAAAGGATAACAGCATCGATTCCGTTTGAATCCGTTTCTTTCTTCGATAGTTTCCATGTTCGTAGAGGTCATTCGGAACATAGAAGTCATAAATCGGTCGTGGCTCACTGAAATACAGCAGCGTCTTGATCCGATAGTACTTTTCCTGCAAATAACGAAAATACTGTTCCAACTCCTCGTTGTTCTTGTTTCTGTGCGTACTATCCCGTAAAATTTGATTGAACAGATCTGCCATGTCGTCAAACAATTCATCCGGTCGGCTGATCACGCCGTATTCCTCCAGATCAGCTGCGATATTTGCAGCCGTTGCATCACTGCACTTTCGTTCCAGATAGACCGAAAAACAGGTCGGCTCTATAAACGGCAGCACTCGCTTTGCCAGCGGAGCGATGGATCTTCTTCCATTGTAATATTTTCGCAGCGTGTCCGGCTGCAGTTCCTCCAATATCGTATTGGAAGCTGGATCAAGAATATTGGTCAACAGATCGTATGTAAACACATCTGTTCCACAGCGATTTCCAATGTGATTGTATAGAAGTTTTGCAAATTCGCTAAACGTCATTTTCATATCCATGATCCCTTTCTGCAAGTTTTTGCACGTCCAATTTTGTCCCACTTTGTCCAAAGCCGAGAATGCTACGCATTTTCGGCTTTTTTCTATCTTCCAGTATCGTCCCGTTTTGTCCGATCCTGTCCGGAAAAGATTTCCGTTTTCTTGTATCATTAGTATATCACATTTCACAAAAAGATACAAGCAAACAATCTTCGACCAAATGTGATCATCATAAAAAGCCCAGAGTGTACATAGAGGGCACAGGATGTTTCATATCGCAGAGCTGGCATATTGCCATTGCTCTGTCGTATTGGAGGCAGCCTTTCTCTGTGTGCACTTTTGTTTTCAGAGCGGGCAGATCCTGTGGTTTCTTTCTCTGGCGGAAAGGACAAAACATGAAAAAGATCTACGACCCGAAGACAAAGCAGTACTATCTGGTCAATGAAATTCTGTACACCAGTTTCGCAAAAGAAGCTACCCGCATTCGCAAATACGAGCAGTATCATGGACACTGCTGCTGCCCCTACACAGACATCGGAAGATGCGATGGCTGTTGTCTGGATTGTCCGTACCGAATAACAGATACTCTGTCGCTGGATCAGGAAAATGAATATGGCAGTAACCTGTATGATCTGGTCGCTACAAATGATTGTCCCATCGATCAGCACTGTGCAGAAAAGCAACTGCTTTCTCTGGTGATCGGTCGACTGCGTGAATTGGATGCAGAGGCAGATAAAATGTTGATGATTTGGGTGCAAGAAGGAGTCATCTCCGATCGAGAAATGGCAAGAAGACTGGGCAGAAAGCAAAGTACCTTTGCCAAGCAGATCAAGCGGATTCGCATGGAGTTAAGAATAATTTGTAAACTCTGAGAAATCCGGTGCTCAAAAACAGCGTTTTTCTCCAAGAGATAGATGGCAGGAGAAATCCTGCAGAAGGAGGTGGTCGATATGGAACTGGAACTGCTCATCATGCTCTGTCTGGAACTGGAGCAAGTGGAAATCATACTGGCAATCATGGAAAAGGAGTGAAAACAAATGAAAACCCTTATGGATGTCCTTGCTGCACTCAGCGATTTCGTAAAAATCGCATCAGAGTGGGCAGAAAGTGCTTCCAAGGCGGAAGTGGAGACGTTTACGCAGATTTATCCGCAAAAAGAAGAAACGGTCAAAAAAGCAGTGGAAAAGGCGGTCACACTGGAAGAAGTCCGCAGCGTTCTGGCAAATCTGTCCCGCAGCGGACAAAAGGAAACGGTGCTGAAATTGCTGCAAAAGTACGGCGGCAGCCGATTGTCTGAAGTTCCGCCAGAGCGGTACGCTGCACTGTTCGCAGATGCACAGGAGGCAGCCCATGCCGAATAAACATGCCATGCTCTCTGCTTCCTCCAGTGCCCGATGGCTGGCGTGTCCGCCGTCCGCACAGCTTTGTGCTGCCCTGCCGGATATCGTGACAGACTACGCCCTGGAAGGCACGTGTGCCCACGAGTTAGCAGAGTACAAAGTGCAAAAGCTGCTTGGCAATCCGGCATCTAATCCCACGGAGAACTTAGACTTCTACGATGCAGAAATGGAAGACTGCACGGACAGCTATGCTCAGTACATTGCCGAACAGCTGGCAAATCTGCAAGAACCGATTGTTTTAGTGGAACAGCGTTTGGATTTCAGCCGATATGTTCCTAGCGGTTTTGGTACGGGCGACTGTGTGATTGTTGCAGATGATGTCCTGACTGTCATTGACTTTAAGTATGGTAAGGGTGTGGCGGTATCTGCCGACCACAACTCGCAGATGATGCTGTATGCTCTTGGGGCGTTGGAACTGTTCGATGCCCTCTATGACATCGCAGAAATCCGGATGGTGATTTTTCAGCCAAGAATCCAAAACCTCAGCGAATGCACCCTGTCGCTGTCGGAGTTGCTGCACTGGGCGAAAACCGAACTGAAACCCAAAGCCGCACTTGCTGCCAAAGGCGAGGGTGCATTCTCTGCCGGAGAACACTGTCGGTTCTGCAAAGTGAAAGCAACTTGCCGGAAACGGGCGGAGTACAATCTACAATTGGCGAAGTATGATTTTGCAATGCCGGACAAGCTGACCGATGCCGAAATTGAAGCAATTTTGGAAACTGCTGACCAGCTGGTTGCATGGGCTTCTGATATCAAGGAATACGCCTTGCAGCAGTCCTTACAGGGGAAAACGTGGAAGAATTGGAAGCTGGTTGAAGGCAGAGCCAGACGAGCATATTGCAGTGAAACTGCAGCAGCGGAGGCGGTACAAGCTGCTGGATTCGACCCATACGAACATAAGGTACTGGGCATTACCGCAATGACCAGAATGCTGGGCAAGAAAAAATTCGAAGAATTGTTGGGAGATTTGCTTGTGAAACCACAGGGAAAGCCAACACTTGTTCCGCTATCAGACAAACGACCTGCGTGGAATACTGCACAGGTAGATTTCAAAGAATAAAGGAGTTCTTATTATGGCAAAGTATATCAATCCTGCAAAAGTAGTAACCGGTGTATGCAGATTTAGCTACGCCAACCTCTGGGAAGCAAAGGCGATGGACGAGAACAGTAAGCCGAAGTACAGCGTTTCCCTCATCATTCCGAAGTCGGACACGAAAACCATCGAGAAGATTCGTGCCGCCATTCAGGCTGCCTACGAGGAGGGTCAGGGCAAGTTGAAAGGCAACAGCAAGTCCGTTCCGCCACTGACTTCTCTCAAGACACCGCTTCGGGATGGGGATTTGGAGCGACCAGACGATGAAGCGTATGCCAACAGCTATTTCGTCAATGCCAATTCCATCACTGCCCCTGGCATCGTGGATGCAGCCTGCCAGCAGATTTTAGACCACAGCGAGATTTACAGCGGTGTCTACGGCAGAGCCAGCATCACCTTCTATGCGTTCAACACCAAGACATCCCGTGGTATTGCCTGCGGACTGCAGAACATCCAGAAGCTTCGGGATGGTGAGCCGCTGGGCGGTCACAGCCGTGCAGAGGACGACTTTGCAACTGTAGAAGACGAGGATTTTCTGAACTAAGATAGCTGGGCGGACAGCTAGGCGTTATGCTTGGGTGGGTAATTGAGATATGAAAAAATTGATGATTGATTTAGAAACCAAAAGCGACATCGACATTGCCAAATCAGGTGTGTATCGTTATGCAGATTCCCCATATTTTGATATTCTGCTTTTTGCGTATTCCGTGGACGATGCCCCGGTGCAAGTGGTTGACCTCGCCTGTGGCGAACAGCTGCCGGAAGAAATCCTCAACGCTCTGACGGATGACCGCATCCAGAAACACGCTTTCAACGCCAGCTTTGAACGGGTCTGCCTGTCGGTCTGGCTGCGGCGAAACTATCCGGAATGCTTCATTTCCTATGGATTGCCGGAGGATGCCTGCGGCAACTACCTCAGCCCGAAGGCATGGCGGTGTACGATGGTGGCGGCTGCCTATCTGGGCTTGCCGCTGAGCCTTGCCGGCGTGGGGGCAGTGCTACAGTTACAGCAACAAAAAATGTCCGAGGGGAAAGCCCTGATTCGCTATTTCTGCGTACCATATGACACGGTGAACGGCGTTCCACAATTTCATACGCCTGCCGATTCTCCGGAGAAATGGAACGTCTTTCGGGCATACAACAAACGGGATGTGGAAACGGAACAAGCGATTGAACAAAAAATTGCTCGGTTCCCTGTGCCGGAATTTGTCTGGCAGGAGTATGCCCTTGACCAGTCCATCAACGATCGAGGAATACAACTGGATTTGCAGCTGGTGCAGCAAGCAATTCGTATGGACACATTGACAAAGGACAAGCTATTGCATCTACTGAAAAATCTGACCGACTTGGACAATCCGAACTCTGTTCAGCAAATGAAACAATGGCTGGCGGAACATGGACTGGAGTTAGAATCGTTGGGAAAAAAAGAAGTACAGGAACAATTGAAAACCGCTCCGCCGGACTTGCGAGATGTGTTGTTACTGCGACAACAAGTATCAAAATCCTCGGTCAAAAAGTATCAAGCCATGCAGAACGCCGTCTGCTCGGATGGTCGTGCAAGAGGCATGTTTCAGTTCTATGGTGCAAATCGAACAGGTCGAGAGGCTGGTCGTATCATTCAGCTACAAAACCTGCCACAGAATCATCTTCCCGACCTGGAGGATGCACGAGAACTTGTGAAGTCTGGTGATTTAGAAGCAGTAGAACTGCTGTATGAAGACGTTCCTGACACGCTCTCGCAGCTGATTCGGACGGCGTTCGTACCAAAGCCCGGCTACAAATTCCTCGTGGCAGATTTCTCGGCGATTGAGGCAAGAGTGATTGCATGGTTTGCCGGCGAAACGTGGCGAATGCAGGCGTTCGCAGATGGCAAGGACATCTACTGTGCCTCGGCTTCTAAGATTTTCGGTGTGCCAGTAGTCAAGCATGGCATCAACGGACACCTTCGGCAGAAAGGTAAGGTCGCAGAATTGGCATGTGGTTATAGCGGATCGGTCGGAGCAATGAAAGCCATGGGTGGAGCGGAAATGTCCGATACGGAACTGAAGCAAATTGTGACGGACTGGCGAACTGCTTCTCCACACATTGTGCAGTTGTGGTGGGATGTAGAAAATGCGGCTATCAAGGCTGTGCGGGATAAAACCGAAACAGAGACCCACGGCATTCACTTCTCTTATGAATCTGGTTTTCTGTTTATCAAACTGCTGTCCGGCAGACGGTTGGCATATGTCAAGCCACGCATTGGTGAAAATCGCTTCGGCGGTGATTCTATCACCTATGAGGGCATTGGCACGGGCAGAAAATGGGAACGCTTGGAGACTTACTCCGGCAAGCTAGTCGAAAACATTGTTCAGGCAACCGCACGAGATCTGCTCTTCTATTCCATGCAAACGCTATCACAATACTTCATTGTCGGTCATATTCACGATGAAATGATCATCGAATGCCCGAAAGATACAAAGCTGGATGAGATCTGTCAGCAGATGGCGAGAACGCCAGACTGGGCAAAGGGACTGTTGCTTCGGGCAGACGGATATGAATGCAGCTTTTACAAGAAAGATTAGGAGGATTCCATATGTTTTACAT
>ERZ837380.2387-NODE-2387-length-20068-cov-34.818418_pt1 | contig 20068 bp, 16 predicted proteins | sample MGYA00519685_ERZ837380 | MGnify/ENA primary metagenome ERZ837380 (study PRJEB31850, sample SAMEA3708817) | human gut metagenome | biome: human gut; feature: human-associated habitat; material: faeces | place: China | collected 2014 ...
ACGCCCTGCAAAAGCGGGTGGGCAGCAATTACCGCTTTGTGCTCAGCTTCAACTCGGCCCTCATCCTTCTGGGGGCTCTGGGCATCCTGCCTCCTGCCACCAGCGCCATGCTGCATAACCTTTCCACCCTTGGCATCAGCCTGCGCAGCATGACAGACCTGTTGGAGCAGAAGCCTTCCCTGTAAAAATGGTACGCCGGAGCGTCCGCAGATGCTCCGGCGTACCGAAATGATAGCTCTTCCCATAAAAAGGAAGCTGTTGCACAAATGTTGTGTGATATGTACCCCCAATACTGGACATCCAGTATTGGGGGTATATATTTAGGTGCCCACCCTCTTAGTCCGTGTGCTGTAAACAACAATGCAAAAAATCCGACCCGATTCTACGATGCCAGAGCATTGTGTGAATCAGATCGGAGAATTAAAAGTGTTTGCAGAAGGATGCGAGGGTGAGTGTGGAGTCAAAAATATGGAATGTTTTGCGGCGGGGAGAAACGAAGGTTACACAACCAGAAAGCAGTGCATCTTCTACAAGAAACTGCTGGATGCTGGGATGACGCAAAGTAAAAACGATTACTTCCCCAGATGCCAGATGTCGCGGTCATACTCGGCAATGGTGCGGTCGGAGGAGAACATCCCGGCTTTGGCAATGTTCACCAGACACTTGCGCCGCCAGCCCATGGGGTCGCAGGCGTAATCGCTGAGAGCCTGCCCTTTGCGGACGACATAGGCGTTGAAGTCCGGCAGGGTCTGGAACCAGTCCTTGTGGATCAGCTCATTGTGCAGGCGGGTCAGATTTTCGGCATGGCCGGCAGCCAGCATCTCCGGGCCGGTGAGGAAGCTGATGGCCCGGCGGATGTTGGCATCGCCCTCCACCCACTGGGCCGGGTCGTAATCGCCCACGGCGTAGCGGTGGATGACCTGATCGGAGGTCTGGCCGAAGATATAAATGTTCTCTTCGCCCACCTGCTGGCTGATCTCCACGTTAGCACCGTCCATGGTGCCAAGCGTCAGCGCACCGTTCAGCATGAACTTCATGTTGCCGGTGCCGGAGGCCTCCTTGGAGGCAAGGCTGATCTGCTCAGACAGGTCACAGGCAGGGATGAGCTTTTCGGCAGCGGTGACGTTGTAATTTTCCACAAATACCACCTGCAGCCACTTGGACACCTCCGGGTCTGCGGCGATGACCTTGGAGAGGGTCAGCAGGGCATGGATGATATCCTTGGCAATGGTGTAGGCAGGAGCTGCCTTGGCACCAAAGATGCTTACCAGCGGAGTAGCAGGCAGGTGCCCTGCCTTGATCTCGTAATACTGATGGATGAGGTACAGCAGGTTCAGCTGCTGACGCTTATACTCGTGCAGCCGCTTGGATTGGATATCGAACACGGCATCGGTGTTCACTGCCACCTTCTGGGTGCGCAGCAGCCAGTCGGCCAGTTCCTCTTTGTTTGCCTTCTTCACGGCGGTCAACTCGTCCAGCACGGCTTCGTCATCGGCGAAGGCCAGCAGCTTCTCCAGCTCGGCAGCGTCCTTGCGGAAGCCGGAACCGATGTGCTTTTCCAGCGTGGCGGTCAGGCGCGGGTCACATTCCAGCAGCCAGCGGCGGAAGGTGATGCCGTTGGTCTTGTTGTTGAACTTTTCCGGGTACAGCTCATAGAAGCCGTGCAGCTCGGAATTTTTCAGGATCTCGGTGTGCAGCGCTGCCACGCCGTTGGTGGAATGGGTGAAGTGGATGTCCATGTGGGCCATGTGCACCCGGTCGTCCTTGTCGATGATGGCAAGGCTCTCGTCCTCGGTGCGGGTGCGGGCCAGTGCGTCCAGCTTTTCAATGATGGGCATCAGCTGGGGCACCACTGCATCCAGATAGGCGCGGGGCCACTTTTCCAGTGCCTCGGCCAGAATGGTGTGGTTGGTGTAGGCGCAGGTCTTGGTGACGATCTCCACAGCTTCCTCAAACTCAATGCCCCGCTGCCCCAGCAGCCGGATCAGCTCCGGGATGACCATGCTGGGATGGGTGTCGTTGATCTGGATGGCGGCGTAGTCGGCCAGATCGTGGTAATTGCAGCCCCGGGCGGCGCACTCTGCCAGAATGAGCTGGGCACCGGCAGAAACCATGAGGTACTGCTGATACACCCGCAGACGGCGGCCTGCCTCATCGGAGTCGTCCGGGTAGAGGAACAGGGTCAGGTTCTTGTCGATGGCGGTCTTGTCAAAGGCAATGCCGTCATGGACGATGCTCTCGTCGATGGTATCCAGATCGAACAGATTCAGGGTGTTGGTGCGCCCCTCGTAACCGGTGACAGCCAGCTTATACAGCCGGGCAGTGTATTCCTTGCCCGCCAGCTCCACCGGGTAGGTCACATCGGTCTTTTCAGCCCAGCTGTGGGCGGTGAGCCAGGGGTCGGGCTTTTCGTTCTGCACACCATCCTCAAAGGACTGGTGGAACAGGCCAAAGTGATACCGCAGGCCCACGCCGTCGCCGGGCAGGTTCAGCGTTGCCAGCGAATCCAGGAAGCAGGCAGCCAGACGGCCCAGACCGCCGTTGCCGAGAGAAGGCTCCGGTTCCACCTCTTCAATGTCCGAAAGGCGCTTTCCGGCAGCGGCCAGTGCATCCCGGGCTTCTTCGTACAACCCCAGATTGATGAGGTTGTTGGACAGCAGCTTGCCGATGAGGAATTCGGCGCTGATATAATACAGCTTGCGTCCGGTGACGGGCTGCATGCGGTCGGCACTCTTCTGCCGCACCAGCTCCAGCAGTGCCAGATACAGCTCCTGATCGGTGCAGTCCGCCAGCAGCTTGCCGGTGATACTCTGTAATGTTTCGGTAAAGCTCATAATGGCTCCTCCTTTGCTACGGAAAACAGGTTTGACATCTATAATGCAAGATATACCAGATAAAACAATCGAAATCTTGCCTTAAAAGTGCAAATTGTGGTACAATCCTATCATCTGGAGGTGAGAAAATGCAAAATCAGGCATCATTGCAGGAAACCAAGCAGCACGGTGCCGTGCGGTTCCCCTTCAATCTGTATCCCTGCACCATTCCGGGAGATTTCCCGCAGGTGGCACTCCACTGGCAGGAGAGCATGGAGCTGGTCTTTGTCAAGCGGGGCGCGGGGCTGGTGCAGGTGGGCGCTGTGTCCTGCCCGGCCTACCAGGGGGATATCTTTATTTTTACGCCCGGCACCCTCCACGCCCTGCGGCAGTCAGAGGGGCAGCGGATGGAATATGAGAATATCATCTTTGAGCTGGAGCTTCTGGGCGGTGCGGAGGACCTTTGCGCCGAAAAATACCTGCTTCCGCTGCAAAGCGGGCGGCTGCTGCTGCCTGTGCGGCTGACACCCAACGACCTGTGTTATCTCCAGGCCGCCGCCTGCCTGCGGGAGGTGGAGGAAGCCAACCGCGCCAAGCTTCCCGGCTATGAGCTGCTGGTCAAAGGAGCACTGCTGCACTTTCTCTCCCTGCTCATTGCGCAGGGGAAACAGCAGCTCTCCGTGGAAACTGCCGATACCCAGCGGCTGAAAGCCGTTCTGCAATGGATCTCTGTCCATTATGCCGAGGGGCTTCGGGTCGCCGATGCCGCCGGGGTCTGTTCCTTCAGTTCCAGCCACTTCATGCGCTGGTTCCGGCAGATGACCGGGCAGAGCTTTGTTGCCTTTCTGAACGAATACCGGCTGAATGCCGCCGCCGAAGCGCTGCACGCTACGGACGAGACGGTGCTGACGATCGCTTCCCGGTGCGGGTTTGAAAACCTCTCTTATTTTAACCGGGCATTCAAGGCACATTTTGGCATGACTCCGCGGGAGTACCGGAAAAAATAAACAAAATGAGGCCGTTCCGCTTCTCTGAGAAAGAGAGGGATATGCTCCCTATATAGCGAACAGTGAAATAAAACACTGAAAGCTGTATAGGGAGCATTTTTGTATGAGAGAAAAAATATCATTCGAAATCAAGCAAAAAGCAGTAACAGAGATAGAATCGGGCAGACTGTCCCAAAGCGAAGCAGCCAGGAGGTTAGGAATAAACGAAAAGACGATTCGGCGTTGGATGTCGAAATACCGAAGGGCTACCGCCGTATCCGAGATGATCTGCAACACGACTTCGGTATTAACGTAAACGACAAGCGTGTTCTGAAAATCTGTCGTGCAAAAAAGATCAAGTCAACCATTAAGTACAGCCGCCACGGCTGTACCCGCAGTGCGTCCAGTCCGCAGTATGTTGCAGAGAATGTGCTCAAGCGTGATTTTCATGCACCAAAACCAAATATGAAATGGCTTACCGATATTACAGAATTCAAATGGTATGAGGGAGTTGAAGCTCACAAAATCTATTTAAACAAAAAACGAGTGGCACTCATGCAACCGGTCTTACGCATGAGTGCCACTCGTTGTTCGGAATCATTATACCGATTCTCTGCCCAATTTGCAAAGGTACTTTTGCACAAGAAATCTGCGGGTCATTCTGCGCATATTGCACGATGCAAACTTTGTGGAAAATCACCTTTGAAGCCATGGAGTGGTTTGTGTTATAATAGAAAAGAACGAAAACGCGCTGGAAAGTCTGTTTTGCACAGTCTATTCCACTTGGATGAAAGAGGAGCAATATGGTAAAGTATCAAGCAGGAACGCTCGTGGTTTCGTCTGGAAAATTTACCACTGGTTAAAATGTACCCGATCATCCTCATAGCGGCTCTCACGCGGGGCAGTTAGGTCTGCTTCCGGGTAGCCAAGGGCGATGATGGAGTGGGGCACAATGGTCTCCGGCAGAGCGAAGAGCTTTTGCTGGGCCTCTACCCGGTCCATCTGGGGCCAGGTGCCCAGCCAGACTGCGCCAAGCCCCAGCTCCTGTGCGGCAAGGCAGATGTTCTGGGCGGCAATGGCTCCGTCGATCACCCAGTAGTCCTTTGCAAAGCGGAACGCACGGTCAAGGTCGCCGCAGACGAGGATACCGGCGGCAGCTTTCCGCAGCGGCTCAGCAGGGCGGCCATTGGCATCGGCCATCTGTGCCAGCTTTTCCGGGGCGGTCACCACCACGAAGGCCCAGTCCCGTGCATTGACGCAGCTGGGTCCGCTCATGGCCGCTTCCAGCAGCTGGTGCAGGGTTTCACTTTTGATGGGCTTGTCGGTGAATTCCCGGCAGCTGCGCCGGGTGAGAATGGCATCCAGAGTGTTCATAAATCAGTGCCTCCTGTTTTGATTTGCCCCAGTATAGCACAGTGATCATTCCTCGGCTTCGGCCTTTGCAGTTTCAAGGAAGGCCCGGATCTTATCCACCTGGATCTGTGCCACGGCCCGGCCGGTCTCGTAGACGCGGCGCAGCTGGTCGGGGTCACGCTCCATGGCACCGATCTCCAGCGGGATGGGCGGGCGGATGACGTAATCCTTGCCGGACTGCTCCAGCATGGAGATGTAGCTCAGCGTTTCGTTGTAGCGCTCGTGGCGGTCGGCCACAGCCTCCACAAAGGCAGGATAGCGCAGATACCGTGCCCGGATGGCGGGCAGCATGGGGTTCTTCTTTTTCACAAACCCCTTGGGCTGGGTCAGGACGATGAGGTTCCGCTTGTAGCCGATGGACTCAAAGAAGCGGATGGGGATGGAATCGGCAACGCCGCCGTCCAGCAGGCCGTAATGGCCGATCTTGACGATCTTTGCGGCCAGCGGCATGGAAGCCGAGGCTTCCATCCAGAGCACATCCTCCGCATCACCGGTGCGGCACTTATGATAGATGGGGTCGCCGGTGCGGACATCGGTGCAGACCACAAAGTAATCCATGGGGGATTCCCGGAAAGCCTTGTCATCGAACGGGTCGAGCTTCTCGGGCACCTCGTGGTAGCAGAAATTCTCGCTGTACAGGTTGCCGGTGCGCAGCAGATTGCGGAAGCTGGCATAGCGTTTGTCCTTGCAGTAGGTGGTGTTGTAGCGGATGGTCCGCCCGATCTGGTGGGATTTGTAGTTGCAGCCGAACACTGCTCCCGCCGAAACACCTACCATACCGTCTACCGTGATGCCCTGCTCCATCAGAACATCCAGAACACCGGCAGTGAACATGCCTCGCATGGCACCGCCTTCCAGGATCAATCCGGTCTTCATACGCGTGATACTCCTTCTCCTCACAATGCATCCCGCCCGAACAGACGGCAGGATGCAGAAAACGGGCACCTTTCCCTGTGCCCGGAGCGCCCCGGAAATCCACCCGGAGCCGTTGCTTCCAGTATACTCAGATTTTGCTGAAAAACAAGAGAGAAAATGCCAAAAGACCTTGAAAACAGGGGGGCAAATCCGGTATACTAGGTAAAATCAAAATGCTGTACCAAAGCTTGGAGGAAGAGACGGATATGAAACTGCTGGAAGAACGCATTCAGAAAGACGGGATCGTGCGCGAGGGCAATGTGCTGAAGGTGGACAGCTTCATCAACCACCAGATGGACATCCCCCTGTTCCGCGAGATGGCAAAGGAGTGGAAGCGCCTGTTTGCAGGCAAGCCCGTCAACAAGGTGCTGACCATTGAGGCCAGCGGCATCGGCATTGCCGCCGTGGTTGCCAGCGAGTTCAATGTGCCTGTGGTGTTTGCCAAAAAGTCCATGAGCATCAACCTGGATTACGACAACTATGAGACCAAGATCCAGTCCTTCACCCACAAGAAGATCTATAATGTCATCGTCTCCAAAAAGTTCCTCACCGCAGAGGATCATGTCCTGATCATCGATGACTTCCTGGCAAACGGCTGTGCCCTGATGGGCCTGCTGGATCTGGCCAAGGAGGCCGGAGCCACGGTCGAGGGCATTGGCATTGCCGTGGAAAAGGGCTTCCAGCAGGGCGGCGAGCTTATCCGCAGCAAGGGCATCCAGCTGGAGAGCCTTGCCATTGTGGAATCCATGAACAGCGAGACAGGCGAGATCAAGTTCCGCGAGCAGCCGCACCAGAACTGAAAACAAGCACTTCAAGACCGCTTCGGCGGTCTTTTTTGCTGCCCGTTTTCAGGCCCCGTCAAAACTGTCGCCGTCAGCGGGGAGGTCGGCGGCGGTCTCTGCTGTGGAGGCAGCCGGGGCTTCCGTGGTGCGGGGCACGCCCCTGTACACCAGCGTCTGCTCCAGCACTTCGGCACAGACCGGGGCCGACAGGCTGCCGCCTGCGGTCGTCCAGCTGTGGGGTTCGTCCAGGCAGATCAGACAGAGAAACTGCGGGTCGTCGATGGGAGCCACCGCCACAAAGCTGGCAATGCGGGCTTTTTCGTCGGCACTGTCCAGCTTCTGGCTGGTGCCGCTTTTTCCGCCCACCCGGTAGCCCGGGATCTGAGCGTTCCGTCCGCCGCCGTGGAGCACCACGGCCTCCATCATCTCCCGCATGGTCTGGCTGGTCTCTGCCTTGAGCACCTGCCGTTTGCAGACAGGGGCGAGCTGCTCAATGGTACTGCCGTCCGGGGCCAGGATCTCCGAGACGACGTAGGGCTGCATCAGCTTTCCCCCGTTGACCACGGCGCAGACTGCCGCCGCCATTTCCAGATAGGAAATCTTGCTGCTTTGCCCAAAGGCACAGGAGGCCAGCTCCACCGGGCCCATCCGGTCGGCGGTATAGTACAGGCTCTTTTTCGGCTCGGCGGGCAGGTCGATGCCGGTGGGCTCCCGCAGGCCGAAGGCGGCAAAGTAATCGCAGAAGGCCTCCTTGCCAAGCCGCGCTCCGATCTGGATAAAGCTCTGGTTGCAGGAATTTTCCAGCGCCTGCGTCACGGTCTGGGTCCCGTGGCGCTTGTGGTTGGCGCAGTGGAACCGGGTGCCCGCCACCGAGATGGACTCCCCGCAATAAAAGCTGGAGTTCCGGGTGATGGCTCCGGCGTCCAGCGCGGCCGCGCAGGTGATGAGCTTGAACACGCTGCCCGGTTCGTACAGGTCGCTCACGGCCTTGTTGCGCCACTGGGTCTGCTGGGCCAGCTGCAGGGCGGCCGCCCGCTGCTCCCCAGAGAGGGCATCTACGGCGGCGCGGGCAGCTTCGTCGTAGAGGATGCGCGGCTGGTTGGGGTCGTAGGCCGGGGTGGTGGACATGGCCAGCACGGCCCCGGTGTTCACGTCCAGCACGATGCCCACGGCACGGGCGGCCACATGGTGTTCCTGTACGGCGTAATTCAACGCATTTTCGAGATAATGTTGAATGTTGGCGTCGATGGTCAGCCACAGGCTGCTGCCCTCCACCGGGAACTGCTCGGTCTCGTAGCTCTGCTCCAGCGTGTAGCCCCAGGCGTTCACGGCGGTGAGCACCACGCCGTTCTGCCCGGTGAGCTGCTCGTTGTATTCCAGCTCCAGCCCGCTCACTCCGGCGTTGTCCACATTGGTAAAGCCCAGCACCGACGCCAGAAACTCCCCCTGCGGGTACCAGCGCTTGCTGTCCTGATTGATACGGATGCCGGTGATGCCGTTTTCCTCGCAGAAATCCCGCACGGCATCCGCCATGGAACGCTCCACCCGGTAGCGCAGCAGACAGTCGTTGGAGGCGCGGTCCCGGAACTTTTCCAGCAGGGCGGCTTCGTCCAGCTCCAAAATCTGCGCAAGACCGTGGGCGGCCAGCTCCAGTTTGTCGGCAGGCATCTCCCGCGGGCTGGCCCGCAGGGTCCAGCAGCTGCTGTTGGCCGCCAGCAACACGCCGTCGGCACTGTAGATGCGGCCCCGGTCGGCGGGCACCACGGTGTCCCGCAGCTGCTGCCCCAGTGCCCGCCGGGTGTACCAGTCCCCGGCGGCCAGCTGCAGCCAGTAGAGCCGGGCAATAAGCCCTGCAAAGCAGATGCCGCACAAAAGCAGCGCCACCAGCCGGGCACGGGCGCGGAACGCCTGCTCCGGCAGGGTGCGCAGGGGTTCGGGCCGGGACATGGCAGCACCTCCTTTTCCGGCTCAGTTTATGCGGGCAGGGCCTGCGGCTATGACTAACAGCCCGGCGGCCTGCGTAGAATAAAGGAGACTGTTTTTTTCTGCAAGACCGGAGGTGATGAGGATGCACAGGGCCGCTGTGCCTGCCCGGGCCCGGCGCGGACTGCTGCGTCCGCTGCCCGCCATGGACCTGCCGTTTCTGATCCTGGTGCTCACGCTGGTGGGCTTTGGGCTGGTAATGCTGTACAGTGCCAGCAGCGCGGTGGCGCTGTACCGGCGGGGCGATGCCTGGGCCTATGTGCGGCCGCAGCTGCTGTATGCGGCCATGGGCATCGGGGCCATGTGGGCGGCCAGCCGGGTGGATTACCACATCTATCACAAACTGGCCTGGCCGCTGCTGGCCCTCTCGCTGGTGCTGCTGGTCGTGGTGCTGTTCATGCCGGAATACAACGGCTGCAAGCGCTGGCTGGTGCTGCCGGGGCTGGGCACTCTGCAGCCCAGCGAGATCGCCAAATTTGCGGTGGTGCTGGTGTTTGCCCACATCATCTCCCTCAACCACAGCCGGATGGAGAGCTTTGCGGTGGGGGTGGTGCCCTTTGCGCTGGTACTGGGCGCGGTGGCGGTGCTCATGCTGCTGGAGCCGCACCTGTCCGGCACGGTGCTGATCCTGGGCATCGGGGCAGTGCTCATGTTCGTGGGCGGCACCGGGCTGCGGTGGTTCGTGCTGGCCGGTGTGGGCGGAGCGGGTGCCATCGGGGCGGCCATCGTCATCATGCCGGATCTGGTGCCTTATGCGGCCAGCCGCCTGAGCTCCTGGCTGGACCCCTTTGCCGACCCGCTGGGCGACGGCCACCAGACCATCCAGAGCCTGTACGCCATCGGCTCCGGCGGGGCCGTGGGGCTGGGGCTGGGCAACAGCCGCCAGAAGCACCTGTTCGTGCCGGAACCCCAGAACGACTTCATCTTTTCCATCCTGTGCGAGGAGCTGGGGTTTGTGGGGGCCTGCGCGGTGATCCTGCTGTTCAGTCTGCTGCTGCTGCGGGGCGTCACGCTGGCGGCCCACGCGCCGGACCGCTTCGGGGCACTGCTGGTGGTGGGGTTCGTGGTGCAGGTGGCCTTGCAGGCGGTGCTGAACATCGCCGTGGTCACCAACACCATCCCGAACACCGGCATCAGCCTGCCCTTCTTTTCCTCCGGCGGCACCAGCCTGATGATGCTGCTGGGCGAGATGGGCATCGTGCTGTCCGTCTCCCGCGGGGAAACATAAAGGCGGCCATTTCTGCCGCAAAATGGGATGTTTGCCCCGCAAAAGACGCAAGAAACAGACAAACGACCGGACAAATGCGTTTTGCGGTGTCCGGGTACAAAACAGGGAACCGACGGCCCTCGTTCTGCATACCATGGGGTATCTTTGGCAGAACGGGGGTCTTTGCATGGCAGGGGATTACATCATCACGGGCGGGCGGCCGCTGAATGGAACGGTACGGGTCCCGGCGGCCAAGAACAGTGTGCTGCCGCTGCTGGCAGCGTCCCTGCTGTGCAGCGGGCCAGTGCGGCTGTGCGGGGTGCCGGAGCTGGCCGATGTGGCCGAGAGCCTTGCCCTGCTGCGCAGTGCAGGCTGCACAGCAGAGCGGCAGGGGGCGGATGTACGGGTGGACGGGGTGCCCGGCAGCGGGACGCTGGCGGCAGGCCCGGCGGGCCGGATGCGGGCATCCATCCTGTTCTGCGCCCCGCTGCTGGCCCGGCTGGGCCGGGCACAGACCGTGCTGCCCGGGGGCTGCCGCATCGGAGCGCGGCCCATTGATCTGCATCTGGCGGGCCTTGTGCAGATGGGAGCCTGCCCGCAGCTGGAAGGCGAACGCCTGCTGCTCACGGCTCCGGCTGGGCTGCACGGAGCGGACATCACCCTGCGGTTCCCCAGCGTGGGGGCCACCGAGACCCTGCTGCTGGCGGCAGCGCTGGCACAGGGGGAGACGACCCTGCGGGGTGCGGCCCGGGAGCCGGAGATCGAAGATCTGGCGGCATTCCTGAACCGGTGCGGCGGCCGGGTGCAGGGCGCGGGCACCGGCACGGTGCGGGTGCAGGGGGTGCGGCGGCTGCACGGATGCAGCTTTGCGCCCCTGCCGGACCGGATCACGGCAGCCACCTTTGCCTGTGCCTGCGCAGCGGCTGGGGGACGGGTGGAGCTGGCAGGCTGCGCGCCCCGGCTGTATGCGCCGGTGCTGGAAATTCTGGAACAAATGGGGTGCGGCATTGTGCGCCGGAGCGATGCTGCCGTTATTACCCGGTTCGGGCGGCTGTACGGGCCGGGGCGGGTGTTCACCGGGGCATACCCGGCGCTGGCCACCGACGCGGCCCCGCTGCTGGCGGCGGTGCTGCTCTGCGCGGAGGGGCCCGGCAGCATCGAGGATGTGATCTTTGAGCGGCGGTTCGGCTGCGCGGCAGGCTTTGCGGCGCTGGGCGGCCGGGTGCGGGTGGAGGGCCGCACCCTGTACGCGGAACCCGGCGGCACCCTGCAGGGAACGGTGCTGGAAGCGCCCGACCTGCGGGGCGGGGCAGCGCTGGTGATCGCGGCGCTGGCGGCACAGGGCAGCAGCCGCATCACCCATACGGAGTTCATTGACCGCGGCTATGCCGATTTTGCACAGAAACTGACGACTCTGGGTGGGCAAATTGCACGAGAAACCCCGCGCGGGGCAGACTGCCCGAAAAAAAGAACTTCAAAAACGTAAATTTGACTTGCATTCACGGCAAAAAGATGATACGATACAGTTATATAAGTGTAGGTTGATATTTCTGTGCGTTCTGCACAGTTCTACGATAAAATCCGGATGGAGGACAAAGTTATGGCATTGATGCTCGATGAAGAAATGGACGAAAATGTTACGACGATCAAGGTGATCGGTGTTGGCGGCGGCGGCGGCAACGCCGTGAACCGCATGGTCAGCGATGGTCTGCAGGGCGTGGAGTTCATTGCGATGAACACGGATCAGCAGGCGCTGGCCAAGAACCATGCCACCGTCAAGGTCCAGCTGGGCTCCAAGCTCACCAAGGGCCGCGGCGCAGGTGCCGACCCTGAGATCGGTCAGCGTGCCGCTGAAGAAAGCAAGGACGAGATCGCAAACGCGCTCAAGGGCTCCCAGATGGTGTTCATCACCGCCGGTATGGGCGGCGGCACCGGCACCGGTGCGGCTCCTGTGGTGGCTGAGGTGGCACACGACCTGGGCATCCTGACCGTGGGCATCGTCACCAAGCCCTTCTCTTTTGAGGGCAAGCGGAAGATGGGTCTGGCTGAGCAGGGCATCGCAAATCTGCTGATGCACGTGGACAGCCTCATCGTCATCCCCAACGAGCGCCTGAAGATGATCAGTCAGGAGAAGATCACCCTGATGAACGCCTTCCAGGCCGCTGATAACGTGCTGCGTCAGGGCGTCGAGTCCATCTCCGCCCTGATCAATGTGCCGGCCTTCATCAATCTGGACTTCGCCGACGTGCGCTCCATCATGAAGGACGCCGGCTACGCTCACATGGGCGTCGGCAGCGCCAAGGGTGCCGGCAAGGCTGAGAACGCCGCCAAGGCCGCGATCTCCTCTCCGCTGCTGGAGACCAGCATCGCCGGCGCACACGGCGTCATCATCAACATCACTTCCAGCCCCGACATTGGTCTGGAGGATGTCGAGACTGCCGCCGGTCTCATCACCCAGAGCGCACATCCCGATGCGAACATCATCTGGGGTACTGCCTTCGACGAGAACCTCTCCGATGAGATGCGCGTTACCGTCGTGGCTACCGGCTTCGACAATAAGGCTGCTGACGGCCTGCGCAGCACGTTGGGTACTGCTGCCGCCGGTACTGCTCCCGGCGTGACGGCTTCTGCTCCGTCCGCTGTCTTCAGCGCCGAGGTCAACACTCCTTCCGTCGCTTCCGGCAATGCTTCTGCCGCCAAGCCCGTGGAAGAGGAGAACAGCGACACCAGCTACTACGACGACCTGCTGGCGATCCTGAACAAGCGTAGATAAGCGCAAGAATAGAGAACCCCTTGCGCAGAAAAAGCGGAAGGAGGCCGTACCGTGGAGCAGCAACAGACGAAGCTGCCGCTGGAGTGGCTGAGCAGCCGCCGGACGCCGGAGCTGCATCGGCTGGAACAGCTCTGCCGGGAGACTGCCCGGGAGCATCGCTGCGCCCAGCGCAGACTGCAGGAGGTGGAAGAGGCGATGGCATCCGAACGGGAGAAGTCATGCCCTGAGGCTCTGCCCGCTGCGTCCGGGCCGACTCAGCTTGAGCAGCTGAGCCGGAAGCTCAACGCGGCCAACGCCGAGCTTCGCCGCTATGAGACACGGATGTTCGCCTATGAGCGCACCATGCTGGCCCTGCGGAAGGAGAACGCCGAGCTGACCGCCCGGTGTGAGGAGCTGCGGAGCGAGCTGGACAAAATATCCACCGCCCCGCTGCGGCTGGATGTTCCGTCCGCACTGCCCACTGTCCCGTTCCCGGAGACGGCAGCACAGACACCGCCTGCTGCGGACCGTCAGTCGAAAACAAAGCTGGAACACCTCGGCGACGAGGTCCTGGCTGAGCTTTCAAAGCTGATGCCGCAGGAAAAGTAAGAGTTAAAAAGACCACCTGTCGAGAGACAGATGGTCTTTTTTGTATCATTCGCCCCGCTGTTCCAGCAGATAGGTCGCCTCGAGGTCGGCGATGTGGAGCTTGACGGCGAGAGGGTACTTCTCGAAGGCCCCCGACAGGGCAAAGCTGCCGCCCCGGACGGCGTCGTCGAAGCCGCCCATGTGCCAGCGGATGGCCACGGCCTCTTCCACCTTCAGCTTCATGAACCGCTCGATGAGGAAGACGCTCTTCTCGCCATGGCCGTAAGGGAACATGTCCTCCACGCTGTAGCTGGGGACTTTCTCCCACTGGCCCGTCGCTTCGTTTTTCACGTTGCGGGTGCCTTTTTTGTAGAAGTTGGCCTTGCACAGGTCGTGGAGCAGTGCGCAGATGGCGAAGGTCTCCTCGCTGTCCTCGTCCGGCGTGAAGAAGGTGCCGTGGAGCACGCGGTAGACGTTCAGGCTGTGCGCACACAGCCCGCCATCGCAGGCCCCATGGAAGCGGGTGGACGCCGGCGCGGAGAAGAAGTCCGTCTTGCTGTCCATCCAGTCCAGCAGCTTCTCGCTGCCGGGCCGGGTGACGTGGGTGCGGAATATCTCCAGAAATTCCTCGCGGTCCGTCATCTTACAGCTCCATATCCTCGAGGATGCCCTTCAGGATGGCCAGCTCGTCGTGGCTCAGGGAGATGCCCTTGCCCATGCGGGTGCCGTCCGGGGACCAGTCGCGGATGTCGTACTTGGGTTCGCCTTCGTTCCAGCTGATGAGGTTGAGCTGGCGCTCCCAGCCGCGGGGACGCTCTCCGAGGACTGCGATGCGCTCAACGATCTCGTATTTGATTTCTGCCATAGTGCATTACCTGCCTTTGCTTTGTTTGCTACCATAATAAAAGAAGCGCGCGAAGATTTCAACAGGTAATTGGAAAATAATTTCTGAATTTTACATCTCTTTCAACCGTAAGGCGCTTCTTCGCGCCACTCTACCAGCTGTAAAACGCCGCTCTTGTCTTCGTCGGGCGCAGGTTCGCGGCTGTGAAGATGCTGCTCGGCCCCGAAAAGCCCGCCGCCGTACTGCGTCATTACCCCCGGCGACCGCCCGGCCAGATACTCGGCGGCATTCTTCTGCCGACAGGCCGCAGGGGTGCCGTCGGTCATGGGGATGCCGCAGTCCGGACGGGGCTGCGGGACTTCCGGCGGCGGGAGCTGTACATCCGGGCCGTCCGGCTGTGACGGCGGCTGCTGGGAGCCGCGACCCGGTTTTGGCGGTTCCGTGACGGGCGGCTGACCGGGTCCCGCGCCCAAAGGCGGACTGACTATGCTGCTCGTCTCCTCCGGTGGGCCGCTCGGCCCGGGCGCATCCTCAAGCTCATGGCGGATGAAGGGCGTCAGAGATTCCATAAAAAACACCTCCGCACCTAGGGTGTGCGGAGGCGGCGGGGAATATACGTTTATAAACTTTCTGCATTTGGGTTGACTTTTTTGCAAGACAGCATATAATAAAAGTGCAGAGATAAACATATTTATGGTGGTTCACCAAAGCGAAAAGAAAACCCCCTCACGGAGCGGCAACTCCGAAAGGGGGTCTTCTTTATTTAGTGCTTACGGCCCGAAAACCATCCGTCAAGCCACTTGCAAATGTAGTACGAAATTACATTTGCTGCGACGGACAGAAGCAGAGATAAAAATAAATCCATGGCGGTTCACCTCCCTCCCACTTAAAATGGGCGGACGAGGCCGCAAAATAAGTATAGCATATTTTTCGACAAAAGAACAGGAGCTTTTCCAGTCAGAAAAGCCCCCTGTTCTTTTTTTACGCCTTTTCCCACAACTTTTCGACTGTTTTCTCAAAAAGGTTGACTTTTTGAACAAGACAAACTACATTGAGTTGTAGATTCCGAAGGAAAATACAAAGAAGGAAAGGAAGGAAAGAGGATTGACCGAAAAGAAACACCGCAGTGTTATCTTATTTGGCGAGTGGCAGCGCCCGCTGGGGGCGTTGTCGCTGGAGCAGAAGGGGATGCTCCTGGACGCACTGCTGGCCTATCCCGAAGGGAAGCGGCCCGATTTCACCGACCCGATGCTCCGGATGGCGTGGACCTTTATGGAAGGGGGCCTCGACGAGAACGCCCGCAAGTGGGAGGAGACCCGCCAGCGCCGGGCTGAGGCGGGGACAAAGGGGGCCGAGAGCCGCTGGCACAGCGAAGAGCGTGGCAAAAATAGCAAATGTCATGCGCCGATGGCAAAGATGGCTGTATCTGGTTCTGATTCCGTCTCTGATACTGGTTCTGCATCTGATTCTGAGCCTGATATTGTCCTCCCGGATGGGGAGGCTGACTGCGCTGACGCGCCCCTCCCGCCTCCGGACGAGCCCGATTTTTGTCCGCCGGACGAGGGTGAAGTCCGGGACTACTTTATCCGGAAGAGCGGAACGGAGGCTCAGGCCGACCGGTTCCGGGCGTTCTATACCATCCGCCCGCCTGAGCAGGCAAAAGACTTTCTGAAAGACGCGGCCCTGAGAAGGCAGGCGATGCGGAAGAGAAGGAAAGCGGTCACACAATGACCTCCACCGTGCTCCCCCCGCTGCGGGCCTTTTTTACGACCACCTGTTTGTCGATGCGCTCCTTGAGCGCGGCGACGTGGGAGATGATGCCCACGAGGCGGTCGCCCTCGGTGAGGCCGGCGAGGACCCGGATGGCCTGCTCAAGGCTCTCGTCGTCCAGCGAGCCGAAGCCTTCATCGAGGAAGAGGGTGTCCAGCCGGATGCCGCCCGCCGCGCTCTGGACCTCGTCCGAGAGGCCCAGCGCCAGCGCTAGTGAGGCTTTGAAGCTCTCACCGCCCGAGAGGGTCTTGACGCTGCGGCGGGTGCCGTTGTAGTGGTCGATGACGCCGAGGTCGAGGCCGGACTGGCTGCGCTGGTTCTCGGCACCCACCCGCTCCAGCTCGTACTGCCCGGCGGTCATCTGCATAAGGCGGGTGTTGGCGTGGACGAGGATGGCGTCGAGGTAGTTCATCTGGATGTAAGCCTCGAGGCGTATCTTCTGTTTGCTGCTGAGGGTGCCGCCCGCCGTGGAGGCGAGAGCGTTCACCCACTGCCAGCGGCGTTCCAGCTCCGCCCGGGCGGCGGCGTGCTGACGGTAGAGGTCAGCAGCCTTCCGGTTGGGCAGGAGGCGGGCCGTCAGGGCCTTTTCCTGAGCCGCGAGAGCGGTGCGCCGGGCCGTCAGGGCGTCCCGCTGAGATTCGAGAGCGGGCAGGTCGGCGGCTTCGCCCGCTTCCGTCTGCTGGGCCGTCAGGGCCGTGACTGCGGCCTCGGCAGCGGCGTAGTCCTGCCGGGCCCTGGCCAGAGCCGACGCGGCGGCATCCATCCCGGCCCGGAGGGCGCAGCGTTCGTTTTCCAGCCCGGACAGCGCCCGGCGGGCTTCTTCCCGGTCGGCGGCGGGCAGAGCGGCCCGGGCCTCGGCACACTGGGCCTCCAGAGCCTTGGCGGAGGCAGACTGCCGGGCGGCTTCCTCAGCGGAAGCCCGTGCCTCGGCCTCGAGGGCAGAGCGCTGGGCGGTCTTTTTCTGCCGCTCGTCCTCCTGCCGGGCCTTGGCGGCGAGGGCGGCGGCATTCTGCTTCTGAGCCTCGTCGAGGGCTTCCTGTGCGGCGTGCAGGGCCTCGCTTTCTTCGGCCAGAGCCGTCTTCAGAAGCGAGACGGTCAGCTTCACCGGCCCCTCCGGTGAGGTGAACCGCTCCGGCAGCAGGGCCTCGGCGTCCCGGCGGAGGGTGGCTTTGGCCTCCCGGTCTGCGGCCACAGCCTTGGCGGCGGCCGCACTGGCTTCCTGTGCGGCGCGGTCGGCCTCGTCGGCGGAATGTCTGGCCGCGTCTACCCGGGCCTGCGTGGGGGCTTCGGCGGGCAGAACGGCCCGCTTCGGGTGATGGGTGCTGCCGCAGACGGGGCAGGGGGTGCCGTCCGTCAGCCCTTCGGCCAGCAGGCCCGCCTGCGCGTTGAGAAAGGCCCGCTCGAGGTGGTCGCGGAGGGCGTGGGCGCGCTCCTTTGCGCCGTCGGCGAGAAGATAACGCTCCTGCGCCTGCCGTGCGGCCTGCCCCCGGCGCTGCCCCTCGGCGAGGCTCTGGGCCAGCTGCGCGAGGGCCGTTTCCCGCCGGGCCAGCTGTTCGGCCCGGGCCTCGAGGCTCACGTTCTCGGCCTCCGCGCCCCCAAGGGCGGCGAGGCTCTGCTCCAAAGCGGTCAGTTCTCCGTCCAGCTGCCCGAGGGCGGCGCGGCGCTTTTCAGCTCTGGCGTTCTCGAGGGCGGCGGCGTCCCGGGCGGCAGAAAGCTTCTTTTCGAGGCTGTCCAGCCCGTCGAAGGCCGCGAGGTTGGATTTCGCACGCTCGAGCTTTCCGGCCAGCGCGTCCAGCGCGGCGGAATCCCCGGCGTGGTGGGCCGCTTCAGCCTCGGCGGTGTTCAGAACGGGCCGCAGAGCGTCCTGCCGGGCCTGCGCGGCGGTCAGCTCGAGGCGGAGCTTCTCGGCCTGTTCGGCCCGGCCCAGCGTCTGCTGGAGCTTGTCCAGCTCTGCCTCGGCCTCAGTCCGGGCGGAGGTGGCGGCGCTCAGCGCCTGCTCCTGCCCGGCCAGCAGGGCGTCCAGAAGGGGCAGCACCGCTTCCGGCGACGCCTGCCCGCCCGCCTCGCAGAGGGGGGCCAGCTCGTCCAGAACGGCTCTATCGGCGTCACCCTCGGCCCAGCTCAGGCCGGAGAGCAGCTGCCCGATGCGGACGCTCTGCTCCTCCCGCTGGCGGGTGAGGGCGGCGTTCTCGGCCTGCAGCCGCTCCTGGAGACGCTGGTAGGGCTGGGTGCGGAACAGCTTGCGGAAGATCTTGCTCCGCTCCTCGGTGGAAGCGTTGAGCAGCCGGGTGAACTGCCCCTGGGCGATCATGGCGATCTGGGAGAACTGGTTGTAATCCAGCCCGATGATGTCCACCACGGCGGCGGTGACGTCCTTGGCCCGGGTGACGGGCGGACGGCCGTCGGCGTAGGTGAGGCAGGCGTCGGCCTTTTCGGTGGTAAAGCCCTCGCCCCGGGCTTTCGGGCGGAGGTATTCGGGATTGCGGCGGACGGTGCAGCGCTGTCCCCGCACCTCGAATTCCAGCTCCACGAAGGTGGGGGTGCCGGGCTCGGCGTACTTGCTGCGGAGCATGGCCCCTTCCCGGACGCCGCCGCTGGAATGGTCGTAGAGGGCGTAGGTGATGGCGTCGAAGAGGGTGGTCTTGCCCGCGCCGGTGTCGCCGGTGACGAGGTAGAGCCCGCCTCTGCCCAGCTGGGCGAGGTCCAGAACGGTCTTGGCGGCATAAGGCCCGAAGGCCGACAGAGTCAGTTTCAGGGGCCTCATGCTTCATCCTCCTTCCAGATGTCTTCGATGAGCGATTGGCAGAACGCCGCCTGTTCGTCGGAGAGGGGCTGGCCGTTCTGGGCTTCGTAAAAGGCCGCAAAGTGCTCGAGGGGCGTTTTGCTCTCGGCTCGGGCAGCGGCGTCGGGCGTCTCAGCGGCCCGGGTGCGGCGGTTGTCGTAGTCCAGCCGCATGAGGTTCGGGTAGATGACCCGCAGCCGGGCCAGCGCGTCGGGGACGTCCTGCTCGTCGGTGAGGGTGATGTGGAGGTAGTCGTCCGTCGGCGTGCCGTCGTAGGCCCGGCGGTCGGTGAGCTCCATGTAACTGCCCCGCAGCTCCCGCAGGTCGTGCCGGGGGGTGAGAGGCGCGGCCTCGAAGCGGACGCTGCCCTTTTCGCCCAGGGTGACGAAGAGGGCGGCTTTGTGCTGATGGGCCTCGGAGAAGGAATATTTGAGGGGACTGCCTGCGTAGCGGACGGTGTCCCGCCCCACCTTCTGGGGACTGTGGAGGTGGCCCAGAGCCACATAGTCGAAGCCCTCGAAGAGGGAGACGTCGATGCTGTCCACCCCGCCCACGCTGGGCTCTTCGCTCTCGCAGACCGCCGCCCCGGCCACGAACTGGTGGGCCACCAGCACGTTCCGGCGGGCGGGGTCGGGTGCGCAGGCGTTCAGCACGCAGCCGATGGCGTCGTTGTAGCTCTCGATCTTCTCGTCTGGGAAGACGTGCCGCACGGCGGCAGGCTTCAAAAAGGGCAGGAGCCAGACGTCCACCGGGCCGTATTCGTCCGTCAGGGTGATGGGCGCGGGCGGTGCGGCAAAGACCGGGCTGACGTACACCCGGCTCCCCGCCAGCAGCTGTGCGCCGAAGGCGATGCGGTCTGCCGAGTCGTGGTTGCCGCTGACGGCAAAAACGGGCAGTTCCCGCGCCGCAAGCTCGGTGAGGAACCAGTCCAGCAGCCGCACCGCCTCGGCGGGCGGCACGGGCTTGTCGTAGAGGTCGCCTGCCAGCAAAACGCCGTCCACGGGCCGGGCGTCCAGCAGGGAGAGGACCTGCTCTAAAATGTAGCGCTGGTCGTCCAGCATGGAGAACTCGCAGACCCGCTTGCCCAGATGCAGGTCGGAGAGGTGTAGGAAACGCATGGGGACACCGCCTTTCGTTGGGATGATTTTATTATAGAAGAGTTGGGGGCGTTTGTCGAGGGGGCAACGGCGACGACCGCCGCCAGTGGCGGAAACAGGGAGGAGCTGTTGGGGC
>ERZ837380.2391-NODE-2391-length-20060-cov-26.594301_pt1 | contig 20060 bp, 18 predicted proteins | sample MGYA00519685_ERZ837380 | MGnify/ENA primary metagenome ERZ837380 (study PRJEB31850, sample SAMEA3708817) | human gut metagenome | biome: human gut; feature: human-associated habitat; material: faeces | place: China | collected 2014 ...
CACCACTTATATTATCATAAATGCCCGCCAAGTAAATCGGCTGTCCCGGCATTTGAAAAAAATATTTGTGCTTGGCGGCGTCCCATTCATAAAAGCCGGTAGCAGCGCTGCTTCACAGTGAGGGAATCTTTGTAAGCATCCTGAATCTATTGTATAGCAAAGAAAAATAATTGACAACTCCAATTATAATATGCTTTAATGAAGAGTAAAGCACTTACAATGTAACAATCTGCAATGCTTAAAGACACTGAACTGACCCGAACAAATCTCAAGGAGATATACCATGGCAGAACGCGAACTGCGGCGGATGAACCGCATGGAATTGATAGAGATCATCTACGCGCTCAAACAGCACGAGGAGGAACTGGAACGGCAGAATGCCAATCTTCGCCGACAGCTTGCAGACCGCACGCTGCGGCTGGAGCAGGTTGGTTCCATCGCCGAGGCCGCTTTGTCACTGAACCGGGTATTTGAAGCCGCACAGGCTGCGGCAGATCAATATTTGGAATCGGTCAAGGCGCAGTACCCTGTGCAGGGCACCGAGTTTTCGCCCACCGTGAATAACGAAGGGGCATATTGGAAATGAAGGGACTGAGCGGAAAGCGCGTTGAGATTCCCTCTATGGAGGAGATCACGCAGGAGCGCAAACGCCTGTCTTACCGCAGGCGTTACAAGCGTGTGCTGAAAAGCACCGCCTATGCGCTGGTCGTTGTGGCAGCCATTGCGGTGCTGCTGGCAACGAACCTGCTGCCGGTGCTGCAGGTGTCGGGTGACAGCATGAACCCAACTTTGCAGGATCAGGATATTCTGGTTCTGCTGAAAACAGATACTCTGGAAAAGGGAGATCTGTGCGGCTTCTACTGGCAGAACAAGCTGCTGCTCAAGCGAATCATCGGTATCCCCGGGGATGTGATTTCGATTGACGGCAACGGCCTTGTGACGGTGAATGGCGAGGTGCTGGCAGAACCGTATGTCGATGAGCTGGCCCTGGGAGAATGTGACCTCAGCTTCCCGTATCAGGTGCCAGAAAATCGCTTCTTTGTGATGGGTGACCACCGCGCGACCTCGATCGACAGCCGAAGTACGGTTGTCGGCTGCGTTGAAAAGAGTCAAATTGTGGGCAAGGTGTTTCTTAGGGTATGGCCCGTGCCCCGTATTTCGTGGATAGGCTGATGGAGGAGTCCACATGAGAAATCAATTGGACAAGGCGATTCGGCGGGTAATGGCAGCGCGCCATGCGGAGCACCGCCGTGCTGCCGTGCTGGTGATACTGGCACTGTTGACGATACTTTCCGTCAGCTGGCGTCTGCACCAAGTAGGCATCGCGATGACGGACGATGAATACTCCTGCGGATATGAGGAGCATGTACACAGCGATGCCTGCTATACCGAGGTCTTGATCTGCGGTTATGAAGACGGGGCATCGGAAACCCCTGCTGATTCAGCGGAGGAAGACGGCGAGGCCGCGCCGGCAGCCCACTCCCATACCGCAGATTGCTACCAAAGGGTGCTGACCTGTACCCTCCCGGAGCATACCCACACGCTGGAATGTCTGGCGGACATAACCGCAGATGTTGAGACCCCGGCAGACTGGGACGAGCAGAGCGAGGGCGTGAGCAGCTTCTGGAGCGATGCCATGACGGAAATCGCACAGAGACAGCTTGGCTACACCGAGAGCGCCAAAAACTTTACGGTGGACAAGGCGCTGGGTGAGACCTTGGCGCAGGCCCATCACTACACACGCTACGGTGATTGGTACGGCAACCCTTACGGGAGCTGGGATGTGATGTTTGTCGCCTTCTGCCAGCATTATGCAGGCATACCGGAGGATGTCATCCCGCAATGCGCAAGCCTGCTTCAGCTGCGCACGGAATTGGAAAACGCACACCCTGAATACATCACCCCGGGTGGCAGTGAGGCCACACCGGGCGACATCGTACTCTATACAAATGCCGCCGGTGAGGAAACGATCGGCATTGTAACCGCGTATGATGGCGCGAACCTGACCGTTGTTTCCGGCGCTGTGGACGGTGCGGTAGCGGCTGTGACGGTCGCAGAGGCCGATGTCACCAATACCATCCGTGTGTTGGATGCGTATGGCGTGTATGCGCAGACCGGCGCATCAGACGGATCCGAAGAACTCTCCTTTGATGCGGACGCCATTTTGGCAAGAGACGGCGCGGTGGCGTATATTGTTTGGCAACGGCCGGATTCCATAATGCCGGCTGCGGAAGACGATGATACACTGACCGCAGCGGCAGCAACCCCTCAGTATGACAGCGAGGACAACCTAAAGCTGGATAATCTGCTGACAAGTACAGCTATTTCCATCAATCAAGGCGGCACTTGGGAACCGCTGAATAATTTGGCATCTATCAAGGACGGCACCCAGGTTCAGGTGGAAATCGTCTACAGTATACCGGCGAACGCATTCAAACCCGGCGGCAATACAGCGACCTATACCCTGCCGGCGGGTGTCTATCCCAAAGTAGATTTGTCAGGAAACATCACCGATTCAACCGGAACGATAATTGGTACTTTTGCGCTTTCGAAAAAATCCCCTACGGTCACATTTACATTTAGTAACGACACAAGTCGGGCATTCACCGGCACCTTTAAGTTTAATACCACGATCAATTACGCTGAGACCGGTGGCGACGGCCAGATACATCTGGGCGAGAAAACCTACACCATTGAGCCGGAGTATTCGCTGAACACGAAGAAAGAGCACACCCTTTCGGAAGACAAAAGTAAGGTAAGCTACACCGTTACAGTCAATGCCCCAAATGGTACGCATGACCAGACGGTCACCATTACGGACCGGCTGGCCGAGAATACCGCAAACGGCAGCTATGATACGAGCAGCATCAAAATCGACGGGAAGCCGCTCTCCGAGTATACAGGTGCCGCCATCACCTACAACACAGACGGCAAGGGCTTTACGATCACAGGGCTGCCGCCTCTCGGATATAACCAGTCGTATGAGCTGACCTATGATGTAACTGTGGCTGCCGTGACAGGCGCAGACGGTTCCGGTACGCTCGTCAACACGGCCAAGGGCACAACCAGTACGCTGCAGAGCAACGAGGCCAAGGATACCGTCACCGTGAAGGAGAGCAGCATTGCCAAAGCAGGCACCTATGACGCTGCGACCCACCGCATCAACTGGGTCATCAAGGTCAAAAATCCGGACGGTGACTTGGCAGGCTATACGGTGACTGATATACAGGTCACACAGCTGGACATTGTTGGTGATGTAACGCTGAAGAGGGCTGACGAAACAGTTGTAACAACCATCACTGGCAATGATTTTCTGACCAACGGCTATACCTTCCCGGAAAACTCCAATGCGAGCGCCTATACATTTACCTATCAAACGGTTGCACCGGACCCGGTGAATGGTACAGTTTCTGCAACCAATCAGACAACGCTGGAAAAAGGTTCACGTTCCTATACCGCGACAGCCAATGTTTCCACCGGTGTAGGCAAAGTGGATATTCGAAAGTATCCGGGCACTGTCACGCCGCTGGAAAACGGTGACCAAAAGGTCATGTGGAATATAACCGGAACGGTTCCCGCGGGCGTTAACAGTTTCAAAATCGTGGATAACATCCGCGAACCGCTGTACGGCGTCAAAACCAAGCTGGAAACCGCCATTCGAAACAATCTGCGCTTGACGATGGAAGGCGGAACAACGCTGACATGGGAGGAGGCAGAGGAGAACGGCATACAGATTCAGCTGTCACTTTTTTCCAACGGTTCGAATGACTGGAGCGATCCCGACAACGGCATTTCGGTTTCCGATGATGCAACCGCGGTGCATCGCATCAGGCTGCAGTTTAGCCGGCCGGACGGCGAGAAGCTGCGCATTTTGAGATGCACCATCAGCGACATTCCAACGGTGGCAAAAACGTCTGATATGGCGAACAATACCACGAGGCATTTTGTGAACCGTGCAGAGATTTACACCGATAACGCCGGGAACGAGGGCTGGAGAGGAACTTACGATTATACAAAGATCGGTTCTATCACCAAGGAAACATCTGACACGAGCGGCGATGGGTACAAGCAGAACAACAGCACTACCTATGCCAAAAACAAGGTCATCTGGTATTGCATCAAACTGAATCTGGGTAGCGGTGATGTAGACAAGACCCATACGCTGACGGTGGTAGATAAGATCCCGGACGGCATGAAGCTGGCTACGGACAATAATTCTCTTAGCAGCTATAGGATTGCGGCGGATCTGGATACAGCGTCGGGCAATAAATATACGGGAAAAATCAAAAAAAGTCCGAGCGAAAACATATACAGCCTTGTGTTTGGTAGGGATACTTATTGGTCGATTGACACTTCAGATCCAAATCAGCTGACCATTAAGGTCCTTCCGGTTACGCTGAACAAGCTGATTGACCCAAACAAAACAACGGATCATTATGTGGAGATCCGTTATGCGCTCCAGCTGGATGATGCGACAGCCTGGAACGAGCGTACTCTCGAGGAAAAAACCTATACGAATACTGCCACATGGGACGGTGCATCGACATCGTCCGGCATGACCATCACGCGCCCGAAAAAGGAGCTTCTGGAGAAGAAGGGCAGTTACAATCAAACAACCCATCAAGCCAATTACACCCTTTGCATCAATCCCCGCGCAGAGGATCTCGCACCGGGCAGTGACACGCTCGAGCTTACGGACACGATGAAAAGCGAATACTTCGGCAAAACCGGCATGGAGCTGATGCTGGATTCTATCAAGGTATATGAATACATCCTGCAGGACGGCGACTGGGTAAAGGGCAACGAAGTCAAAGACAGCGTTCGCGTTGAAAAGGTTGAAGAAACCGCATCGATACGGAAGTACAAGTTCGTTCTGCCGGACGAGAAAGCCCTGGTACTGGAGTACTCTTATAAAATGAATCCGGGTAATCTCGCAAGCGACATGGCGGTTACCAATACGGCTACGCTGGCGGGAAAAATTGTAGGCAATCAGGTTTCGGTGAAAAGCGACAGTGCAACGGCAACTGTAAACAATGCCGTTCTGACTGTTTCCAAGACGGATTCTGCTACAAACTTAGCCATCACGGCAAGCCCGGCAACCTTTGCGATATACCACTATAATAAAACCGACAGTAAGTGGGAGTCCATTGGAACGTGGCAGACTACGAATGGCAGCTTTGACCTGATATTTGCGCAATCCCCTGCAGCAGGCAGCTCGCAGCTGGTCATCAAGGACCTGTATAAGCTTGTGGAAACAAAGGCTCCAACAGACTATGCGCCGGATGCAACCCCGCACTATTTTATCTGGAATAACACAGCAACGGATGATGACAAAAAAGCAGCTGCGCTTACAACTGCAACCGGAACTACTGTCCCGGAAGGGGTTACCACTGCAAACATCAGCTTTTTGGGCGTGAACGGAGACCGCACCACAATGGCCATCCCCAACAAGCAAAACTGCCTGACCCTGCGCAAAATCTGGTATGGCATCGGGAACGACACGATAGAAGCACCGGTGAACGAGATCAAGGTGCAGCTGTACCGTTACGAGGATGGAAAAGACAAGGCGGACGCAGTGGCGGTCGGAACGCCGGTCTCCTTGACAAAAGCTGACGGCTGGACCAAGAAAATTTCTTCCTTGGAGAGCGGTTATCACTACTATGTAGAAGAGTTAGGAACAGGCAGTGGCGCGCTTATCTTCTATGAAGTAAAGTACAGTGAAAGCAACGACACCGGTGTCACCGGCGGCGGCACCATTACCATCACGAACAAGCAAAAGCCCAGCTATGAGCTGCCCGCCACCGGCGCGGCCGGCACACCCCCGTATACAGCAGCAGGCGCCCTGATAATGGGCATCGCGCTGATGTTAAGATATCTTATCAACAAACGCAGCCATTCGAGGGGGGGGGGTGAAAATTAGAAATAACCCCTCCACCGATGTGGACAAAACAGACCAAAATATTTGAGCAAGGAGACATAAAACCAATGAAGTACATGAAAAAATTCATGGCACTGCTTGCCGTGCTGACGCTTGCACTGACCATGGCCGTCCCAGCGTTTGCAGAAACGACAACGCCAACAAAATATACAATCACAATCAATAATGGCACCGGCAACTATGCAGCATATCAGATTTTCAAGGGTGACCTGCATGAGAAAACGCTGTCCAACATTGAGTGGGGCGATAATGTTACAGATGAGGGTCGGACGAAGTTTGGTAATGCAGCCGACAAGGCGAAGACAATCACAACAGAAGCAGATGCCAAAGCTTTTGCGGTTGAAGTTGCAAAGTATTTGACCGACCCTGCTGCAGGTACAGGCACGGATTCAATTACAGTTTCTGGCCCCGGTTATTATCTGATCAAGAACACTTCCGTAGGAGAAGGCGAAGTTTTTACTGACTATATCCTGCGGGTCGTTGGGGATGTCACAGTCAATCCAAAGAGCGGCAAGCCAACGCTGGATAAACAGATCAGACACAATGAAACAGGTTTATGGGGTGTTGTCGGCGATAACCAGATCGGTGACACCGTTGAGTTCCGCACGCTCACGACTGTTCCGATTGTGAGCGGGTATACCCAATACAAGTATGTAATCCACGATGAAATGTCCGCAGGGCTGACATCAAATGTCAAAAACGAAAATGACGTGACGATCAAGGTAAATGATACAACAGAATTGGATAAGAAGTATTATACTGTGACGGTTGACGAAAAAAATGCAAATAAGTTCACAGTTACAGTCGATGTACTGCAAGCCATTCAGGACAACAGAATGGATACGGGAAATAAACTGTATACATACTACACAGGTATTCTCAACGAAAATGCCAAGGTCTATAATGACGGTAAACAGGACAATAAAGCATATCTGGAGTACAGCAACAACCCGCATGATAATAAGACCACAAATAATACCCCGGAGAAGGTCGTTTATGACTGGACCTTTAAGATGGAAATCAACAAAATCGATGGTGAAAGCAAGGCTCCATTGAGCGATGCAAAATTTGTCCTTAGTAAGAAAGGAAATTGTTCTTTAGGCACAATCGGAGATGACGGGACGCCCTCCACCACTACAGACTTAATCGACCTCATCGAAAACAACGACGGTTCCTACACAGTTGCTCCGGCTGGTTACACCGGTCCTGTGGTGAAGGTTATGACAGCGGGTAAAATCACCATTAAGGGTCTGGATGACGCCACAGAGTATTATCTTTATGAAACAAAAGCACCCGCGGGCTATAACCGCCTGACTGATGCGGTAAAGTTCAAAATCACCGCCGCTTATAATGATACCGGTGATAATTCAAATGTAACCGCAGCGGTAAACGATGTCGAACAATCGAGTGTAAGCGTTCAAGTAGCAAACAATAAAGGTTCTACCCTGCCCTCCACCGGCGGCATCGGCACTACCCTTTTCTATGTGATCGGCGGCGTGCTGATGGCCGTGGCTGCCGTTCTGCTGGTCACCAAAAAGCGGATGAATAACAAGTAAAGGCGCATTTGCCGTCATATACCAATCCTTATAACATTAGGGAGTAACCCATGAGAAAGAACCTCAGCACAATTATTTTAATATTGATCTTCCTCGTGGGTCTATCCGTGATGTTATATCCCTCCGTCAGCGACGCTGTCAACCGGAAGCATCAGTCCCGCGCAGTGGCTGGCTATGCCGAGGAGGTAGAACAGCTGTCAGATGCGGATTATCAGACCTATTTCGATGCTGCCGATGCGTACAACCGGCAGTTAAACACCACCCCCAATGCCTTTTATAAACCGGATCTGGTCAGCGGCTATGCGCAGACGCTCGACATCTCCGGCACGGGCATTATGGGGTATATCACGATCCCCAAAATCAGCGTTGAGCTGCCCATATACCACGGCACCGATGAGGGCGTGCTGCAGGTGGCAGCAGGCCATCTGGAAGGCAGCAGCCTGCCCGTGGGCGGTGCCGGGACCCATGCGGTCATATCAGCGCACCGCGGCCTGCCCAGTGCAAAGCTGTTCACCAATCTGGACGAGCTGGAGGTGGGCGACCGCTTTACCATCACGGTGTTGAATCGGGTGCTGACCTATGAGGTCGATCAAATCTCCATTGTGCTGCCTACTGAGATCGACCAGTTGCTTCCCACCGAGGGGATGGATTATGTCACCCTGATGACCTGCACCCCCTACGGCATCAACACGCACCGCCTATTGGTGCGCGGCAAGCGGGTCGAAACTACGGAAAGCCAAAAGCATATCCGTGTGGCGGCAGATGCATTCCGCATTGAACCCATCATCGTGGCCCCGATTTTGGCCATCCCGATGCTACTTGCGGCACTGGTCGGTGTGCTGGTTACCCCACATCTGCGCAAGCGCAGCAAGAGAAGGAGGAAATAACATTATGAAAAGCATCCGTGATCGGTTGGCAGTGCTGCTTATGCTGTGCCTGCTGGTGTGGGGCGCTGTTCCGGCTCTTGCCGCAGAAACGGTTGATGAAATGCGCATCGGCTCCATCAAGGTATTGCTCTGTGATACCGAAACCGCAGCACCGCTGCAGGGCGGTGAGCTGACGCTGTACCGTGTGGCGAGTGTCTCTAAAAACGGCGCAGATATGAGCTTTACCTATGCAAACGGTTTCGAGAATTGCGGAATCGCGCTGGACAATGTATCCGAAAGCGCACTGGCGAGCCGATTGGCAGAAAAGGTGACACAGAATGCACAGGCAGTCACCAAGACCGTCAACGACAGCGGAATCGCCGTGTTTGGTGATCTGAAGGCCGGGCTTTACCTTATTGTGCAGAAGCAGGCAGCCGAAGGGTATGACGCCATACAGCCTTTTCTTGTGACGGTTCCAATCATGGAAAACGGGCAGTATGTCTACGATGTGGACGCCCACCCCAAAGCGGGTACTTCAAGCCGGAAAACAACGCAGACGCCGCCCACGCAGGAAGTGCTTTCTGCACTGCCGCAGACCGGACAGTTGAATTGGCCAGTCCCCGTGCTGGCGGTGACTGGCGCTGTACTGGTGGCGGCAGGTGTCGTACTCAAAAAGCGAAGTGGTCAGAATGAGAAATAAGCTGGGGAACGCCCTGATTGCGCTTGGGGTTCTGGCATTGCTGGCAGCTGTGCTGCTTATGGGCTACAACCAGTGGGACAGTACCCGCGCAGAAAAAGCAGCCGACAGTGTGCTGACCCAGCTGGAGGAATCGATCGCAGAGCCACGCACCATCTATCCCGGTGATGCAGCAGAACCCACAGCGGACACGGAGATGCCTGTTGGCACCATTGACGGCTACGACTATATTGGGTATCTCTCTATTCCGTCCATCGGGCTGGCACTGCCCGTGATGCAGCAGTGGAGCTATCCGGGGCTAAAGATCGCGCCGGGGCGGTATTCCGGCGCGCTACATACAGATGACTTGGTAATCGCGGGACATAACTATGCGCGTCACTTCAGCCCTCTGACGCATCTTACGGTGGGGACAGAAGTGCTTTTTGTTGACATGAATGACAACACATGGCATTATGCGGTCTCGGATACAGAGGTTCTGCAGCCAACCCAAATCGAGGAGATGGCGGTCAAAACGTCCGAGAGCAATTGGGATCTGACATTGTTTACCTGTACCACGACCGGTCAGGCACGATATGCGCTGCGCTGCGTCCGCACAGACGAGTGAGCATGATTCATAGTCATCACTTGCAAAAAGCAAAAATACTTCCGCATTGGAAAGCGGTATCGTCAGAAATGAATTTCAAAATTTCCTCAAAAGACCGTTTGCCGGACATCATTGCCTTTAAAAGCTGCTCCTGCTGTTGTTCCTTGCGAATGTCGTAGAGTTTTTTCAATTCGCCAACAGCCTTTTCGTGAGCGGCTCTTGTTTTTGCCACTTTCGCTTCGGCTAATTCCATTTTTAATGGAAAGCCATATTTTGAAGCTTGTAATATTCTCCCAACCAATGCTATTCCGGACAGATACAAACATAGCATTTCAGAATGTTGGAATTCTCTTTGTCCATGTCCGAACTGTGCTGCTGAATTTAAGTACGGAAAGAAGAATCTGTCTGAGCTTATTTCGATGATACAAGATTACCATGTAAAAGAAAATGACGAGAATTTGATTACCTGTAGGATAGAAATGCAAGGAGAGCACAGGGCAATCAAATACACAGGAAAGCATTTCTTGGCTTTGCAAAAGGCCATCGGGTTTTATTCTGATGATGCTGAATGATGTCGCGGAAAACAAATACTCTGGAAAGAGACACACCAGCTGTGATTGGAAGAACTACAAGATGCTTTTGAAGTATTTGAGAACGCCGCCGATGGTGATTTGTTATCTAAAAACTTAGGAGCAGCATAGAATAACGCAATCTACCGCCTTATCGTGAGATGGGGCGGTATTTTTTTTGAAAAAATTCCGATTTATCTCACTGCCCATCTGCCCTGTAAACCACATCAAAATACTCGCAGACGCACTTCATGCTTTCGTCAAAGTTCCTGCCGATTTTCTCACACGCTGCGGCAAACGCCTTGCGGTGGGCTTTTTTCCACGCGGCAAGGGTGCCGTCCCCCTCGGCGACGGCACAATCTGCCGTCACATCTTCAAACGGGACAACCTCCACCTTTGTGGTGCGGGTAATGCAGCGCGGCTGCATATCGCTGTCCAGCACGACCGTGTAATCACCCGTGCGCGGCAGCAGCTGCATCTGGGCTTCAAACAGGTTAAACAGCCCGGTGTTGGCGCGCTTTTTGCCGCAAAGAATGTTGTCCAGAATCTCGTCGGTGCCGTTGCTGTCATAAAAACAAACATTGTAGGCAGGAATCCTCAGTCCCGAATCCTTTACAAATTTCTCAATTTGATCCATAGATCCCTCTCACGCAAGATCATCAAAGCCTAACTGCCCATCACAGCTTGTACGCAGCAGCAGCGGCGGGCGGCTGCAAAGCAGTTCCAGCGCCGCACCGGCGTCCACCAACCACGGGCGCACCTGCTCGTGGGAGAGCAGCAGCGGCATACGGCCGTGGATGGGCGCTACCGTGTCGTTGGGCGCGGTGGTCAGAATGATAAAGCAGTTCACACCACTTATATTATCATAAATGCCCGCCAAGTAAATCGGCTGTCCCGGCATTTGGAAAAAATATTTGTGCTTGGCGGCGTCCCATTCATAAAAGCCGGTGGCAGGGATCACGCAGCGCTGGAAGGCAATACTGCGGCGAAACATGGGCTTTTCCGTCACCGTTTCGGCGCGGGCATTGATGATTTGCTGCCTGCCGCGAAAACCGGGCAGCCCCCATTGCTGAAACTCGCCCACAATCTTCTCCCCGCGTGAAACTAGCACCGGTGCCACCTGCGAGGGGCAAATATGGGGCGAGCTGCGGTTTGATTTTGAGAACGGCACAGCGGAGATTGTCCGATTGGCAGATTGGGACACGATGAAATCAAACGTTTTTGCAAAAGCTGCGATACAATATGTGAGGTTTGTTTTGTATGAGATATTCCATATCAAATGCATCATCCATAAAGGTGGAAACTGAGACTCGCATATTCCACTGATCACCAAAACCGCTAAACTCGTAAAATCCTTTCATAAGAGCCCCCATCATCGCATACTTGAGCTCTCGAACATCTTTCATCACATCACGCTGAGCGCCAGTAATTGTATCTGTATATACATCAATTTGTTCCTGAATAACTTTTTTCTGCTTTGCAATAAAAGTCTGTTTATTCTGAAAGGCTTTTTTAACTATTCCTTTTTCGTCCTGAACGTCGGCAAAATCGCTCGGATAAAGATTCTTGAATACCATCATTGCCAGCATTTGTTCGTCTGACAAAGTGAGTCCCTGAGAAGTACTCAAAGTCTTTTTATCGACAACAAATTCGTTATAAATGTTCTGAAGAATACGTCTGTCAGAAATAAAGGGTGCTACATCCAGTACAAATTCATCCGAAATATTATGTTTAGCTCCGTTTTTATTTGCTTCATTGCGCATTTCGAGCAAAATATCACCGGAGTTTGTAGAATTCATCACCGGAATAACAGGAACGATGAAATCAAAAAATTTAGTACGGTCCTCTCTTGAAAAAATGTCATCTCGAACCGCATAAACAAATACAATGGGCTTATCCTTGATTGCATCATCATTGTTAAGCAAATTGTTCAATTCACGAAGATGAACAAAAATCTTAGGATCTGACAGGCGGTCTAAATCTTCAAAAAAGACAGTTTTATATCTTGTGCGTTCAAAAAAGTATATAATTTCATCCAAGTTCTTATTAAATATATTCTCCGTACTTTCCCGATCACTTTGAACCGTTGTATCGGTTGGCAATTTTATTTCCTTTATTTTGAACCTGGAAATCACAGTAATGTACAGGTAACTTCCCACTGCTGAAATCGCCACAAGTAATATTCCCATCATTGCATATGTAAAAAAAGGCGCAGAAAGGCATGGGGGCAAGAAATCCGTTATTGCCGTTTTATATTTATCAAATGTCGGTGCGTTAAAAATAGCTACCCAAACACCAATCAGAACAAGCCCTATAACGATATTGCGAAATACCGTAGCAAGCCGAATTTCATGGAGCTTTCTATATCTGCTCTGTGGAATTTTACTGGGCTCAACTTTATAAAAAAGTTGTTTCAAGATTCCTTGTTCTACTTCGTCCGCTCCAACAGGGATTTTTCCTTTTTCGTCGCCCTGTGGAGGATTTCCTTTTTCGAATGTTGCCATAGAGATTTTGAGAGCCGATTTTCTGATGGCTTTGTTTTGGGGAAGCAATCTCTTAAGGCAACACTTCTTTTGAGCAGCCTTTTCGTCCTCTGCAAGGAAAGTTTCAATAATGCTACTTTTGCCCGCACCATAAGGCCCGGTCAAGGCAATATTTTTGATCTTTTTATTGTGAAACACCCAATTTAAGGCCGCAATGTATTCTTCACCATTTTCAATATGGTCAATGGGTGTCAAATCCTGGTATTCAGAATACGACACCCTACTATTCTCCGTATCTTTGTTGTTTTTTTCATCCAATGACATTTTATTCCTCTCCTGCTTAATCCTGCTGCCTTTTGACCGATTTAGCAACCTCTTGCAATTAAGGGTTCCGTTGTGCTCCCTTTCCTTTATCCAACGCAAAGGCCACAATAGCATCCACATTATCCACAATAAAATGCTGGGCATCCTCGCTGTACAGAACAACTTGGTACGAGCCGTACTGTCCCATTCGGTTATCCACCGAGATTCCCAACTTTTCCCCGCTATCGGTAGGACGGCGACGCTGTGTACCCGCCACATTTTCCACCAGCTTGAGCATTCCTACTTCCACCAGCCAATCTGTGATTTGACGAGAACTGATCTTCTTGTAGTCCTGCGTACCGACAGCCTCGTTCATCCGCCGGGCCAGCTCGCTGGCAGGTATGGGCCGGGAAGAAAACTCCAGCCTTTCCCGTTTCTCCAGGCTCAACCGGAAATCTTGTTTTTTGCCATTTTTCTTAGCCGGTGTGCCTTGCATCTGCTCCTGTAGAAACGCTGATGCCAAAAACAGGCTCCGTGACACCCGCACATCGTTGACAATATCCTCCTCTGGCAAAGGCTGTCCGGTAAAAGGGTTCAGTCCTTCCGCCAAGCTATCAATACACTGTTTGACCTTGCGAAGTTTTTCCACGTCCGCCATGAGGGTGCCTCCTCGTTTTTCTTTTATTTACAGTATAAACGTGCAAGGCTTTCGTTGCAACGTGCAAATGTCGCCTCTTCCTTACCAGCAGATTCAAATTCTTGTATATCCAAATCGTTTTGTCTATAATGGAAACAGTATCTTTCAGTGTATACAAGAAACCGGCGTCAAGCCCTTGCAAACCGATGTTCATTTTTAAAGAAACGGAACGGCCCTCTATCGCAGTCTCTTGGTCTTTGGGCGCCATTCCTGTGAAGAGTCTTTCTAAGCTTCACAATTTTGATATCATGTCCTTTTGGGAGAGGTACCTAACGATGGATTATAGTATTTTGATCAACCTCTTACGTGCAGAACAGATTGTCACCCCTTTGGAGAAAGATATTTTGGATACTTGGAACGAGTTACAGAAAACTCCGTTTGATATGGATTCTTCCCAAAGACAAATTCTATCAAATGCAATCAGCCACCCGGATATAGCCGTTAAGGTCACCACTCTGCCGACCACGACCAGTAAACCGTCTTGCGAGATCACAGAAATGGACAATCGATATATTCTTCAATGTCAGTTAGCATTTTTAGCTGAAAAAGAACTGGAAATCCGTAACTGATGATACGTCGTAACACAGAGAGTATCGTTACCTGTCCCCTTGTATCTCGCAATCAAATTCGGAGGAAACCTATGAACCAGATTATTGTGTATGGCAGTGAATACGGCACAACGAAGAGGTATGCTGAAAAGCTGTCGCAATTAAGTGATATTGACGCCATAGGCTATGAAGATGTAAAAACACTGCAGAATTACAGCAGAATTATCTATTTGGGCAGTCTGTACGCAGGCGGTGTCAAGGGATTAAAACGCACTGTGAAGCTCATCCCGCCTGCGGCAAAATTGCTTTTGGTGACTGTAGGGCTCGCGGATGTAACCGATTCGGAAAACATCCGCAACATTCGCCAATCCGTCTCTAAACAAGTTCCGGCAAACCTCTTGCAAAACACAGTCCTGTTTCATCTGCGAGGCGGGATTGACTACAGCAAACTAAGCGTTTTACACAAAACCATGATGACGCTTTTGTATAACAAAGCGAAACGTCTGCCGGACGAGAAGAAAAACGCTGAAGTCAGGGCCATGATCGAAACCTATAACACCAAGGTAGACTTCGTAGACTACAATGCATTAACTCCCATCTTGGAACAAATCCGATAAGCTCTTTCTGCCATTGCGCCCCAAGCCGCTCAGTTCCACCGTGGAGTAAACTCCGGTGCAGAGCGTGGCATACCAAAACAATGATAAAAACGGGGAGCCGGGTATTTGCCCGGCTCCCCTGTTCTAGTATAAGCACACTTTGAATGATTGACGAAGTCTGTATAACACGGCCCAGCTTTTTCTAATCATTATTCTAATAATCATAATTAGCAAATAATTAGAAGCCGAAAAAATCGGTTGATATCCTGTACACATAGATGCGCACTTCCCGCCATTACACAACTTTGAGCGTTTTTGAAGTAACAAGCGGACAAATTACTCCATCCCGCATTCCGGGTCGCTCCAAAATTACCGCTCTATTCAATTTTTTCAGAAGTCTTTCCTGCTACCAATAGCCTTTTCCCGGTTCGGCATGCTATAATAAAGCAAATTGAAAGGCACGTCGGAGGTGTTTGTGATGACCCCAGAGCAAAAAGCGCGGGAAGCTATTGACCAGCGGCTGACTCAGTCCGGCTGGATCTTGCAGGATATGCGCCAGTTGAATCCTGTGGCAGGACCTGGTGTGGCGGTGCGGGAGTTTCCCACCAGTACCGGGCCGGTGGACTATGCGCTTTTTGTGGACGGCACCCCTGTGGGCGTCGTAGAAGCCAAAGCGGACGAAAAAGGGCAGGACATCACCACCGTGGAAGGCCAGTCCAGCCGTTATGCCGACAGCACCTTCAAATGGGTCAAAACGGGATACACCATTCGGTTTGCCTATGAGGCCACCAGCAAACTGACCCGCTTCACCGACTATGCCGATCAGAAATACCGTTCCCGTCCCATTTTCAGTTTCCATCGTCCGGAAAGCCTGCGTGCCCTGTTGAAAGCGGATGACACCATTCGCAACAACATGAAGCATTTTCCGCCGTTTGACACCACCGGATTCCGCAGCTGTCAGATCACGGCCATTCAGAATCTGGAGCGTTCTTTTGCCGAGAACCGTCCCAGAGCTCTTGTTCAAATGGCCACCGGTGCCGGCAAAACTTTTACCGCCATTACAGCGGTGTACCGTTTGCTGAAGTATGCCAAAGTCAACCGCGTGTTGTTCCTGGTGGACACCAAAAGCCTGGGCGAACAGGCCGAGCGGAAATTTCTGGCCTACCGCCCCAACGATGACAACCGCTCTTTTTCGGAGATTTACGGCGTCCGCCGCTTGAAAAACTCTTATATTCCCCAGGATGTGCAGGTGTGCATCAGCACCATTCAGCGGATGTACTCCATTCTGAAAGGGGAAGATCTGGACGAGTCCGCCGAAGAAACCTCTTTCAACGAGATGACCACCGCGGAGCGCCAGACAGCCAAAGAAGTGGTCTACAACGCCAAATATCCCCCCGAATTTTTTGACTGCATCATTATCGATGAATGCCATCGCTCCATCTATAATGTCTGGCAGCAGGTGCTGGACTATTTCGATGCCTTTCTCGTAGGCCTGACCGCAACACCGGACAAACGTACCTTTGCCTTCTTCGAGGAAAACGTGGTCAGTGAATACTCCCGGGAGCAGGCCATCATCGACGGCGTCAACGTGGGCGAGGATATCTTTCTCATTGAAACCCAGGTGACGCAGAGCGGCGCCCATATTATGAAGCAGCTCATCGAGTGCCGCAACCGTCTTTCCCGTGAAAAGCGCTGGAAACAGCTGGATGAGGATGTAAACTATGTTCCCACCCAGCTGGACCGGGACATTGTCAATCCCAGCCAGATCCGTATGGTCATTGGCACTTTCCGGGAGAATCTGTTCACCACACTTTTCCCGCGGCGCAAGGAAGTGCCCAAAACGCTGATTTTTGCCAAAACCGACAGCCATGCCGACGACATCATTCAGATCGTCCGCAAGGAATTTGGCGAAGGCAACGAGTTCTGCCAGAAAATCACCTACGCTGCCGATAACCCGGAGCAAATCCTGAGCGACTTCCGCAACAATTATAACCCCCGCATTGCAGTCACCGTGGATATGATCGCCACTGGCACCGATGTGAAGCCCATTGAGTGTCTGATTTTCATGCGGGATGTACGCAGCAAGAACTATTTTGAGCAGATGAAAGGCCGTGGCACCCGCGTTCTGGGCAAGGATGACCTGCAGAAAGTCACCCCTTCCGCCACCGAGAACAAGGACCATTTTGTCATTGTGGACGCCGTAGGTGTCACCAAATCCAAGAAGTCCGAGACCCGCACCCTGGAGCGCAAGCCTTCTGTTTCCATGAAGGAACTCATGTTGAATGTGGCACTGGGCGCGCGGGATGCGGATACCCTGACTTCCCTTGCCAATCGTGTGATCCGGCTGAACAGCCAGATGAGCCCCAGTGAGCGCAAGGAGTTTGCCCAGGTGGTGGGTCTTCCGGCCAATCAGCTGGCGGAGAATTTACTCAACGCCTTCGACGAGGACGTGCTGACAGCCCAGGCCCAGGGGAAATTCCAGACCACTATCCCCACCGAGGAACAACTGCAGGCGGTGCAGCGGGAGGCTGCCGGGCAGGCCGCAGAGCCTTTCTGCCGCCCGGAAGTCCGTGATTTTATCGAAAATGTCCGCCGCAGCCATGAGCAGATCATCGACAACACCAACCCGGACACCCTTCTGTTTGCCGGTTTCGACACCCAGAAGGAGGAGACCGCCGACCGGGTGATCCGGACCTTCCACGAGTTCATCGAGGAAAACAAGGATGAAATCATTGCGCTGCGCATCCTGTACAGCCAGACCTATCGGGATCGCCCCATGGCCATTGAGAAGTTGAAAGCTCTCTATCAGAAACTGCGCGGCAAAGGCGTGACCATCGAAAGGCTGTGGGACTGCTATGTTATCAAGAAGCCGTACAAGGTAAAGGGAAGCAGTACCCTGCGCCAGCTGGCGGATCTGGTGTCCATGATTCGGTTTGAGATGGGCCAGGCGGACAGTTTACAGCCCTTCGCAGATAAGGTAAACTATAACTTCCAGCAATGGACCTTCCGCCGCAATGCCGGCGCGGTGCATTTCACGCCCGAACAGATGGAGTGGCTCCAGTTGGTGAAGGATCACATTGCCACCTCCCTGAGCATCCAGACCGAGGACCTGGACCTGAGCCCCTTTGACCGCAAGGGCGGCCTGGGACGGTTCTACGAGGTATTCGGGGAGCAGTACGAAGCGATATTGACAGAAATGAACCGGGAATTGGTAGCGTAAGGAGTAACGCAATGGGATTTTATGATGCTTTTAAGGACGCTCTTAGTGTGGCGCAAAAAGCCGATAATGTTGAACTTTATCGCCAACTTTTAGATTTATCTGCCCAAGCTCTTGACTTACAAGAAGAAAATGTACGGTTAAAAAGTGAAAATGCAGAATTGCGCAAGGCAAAGGATTTAGAGGCGCGCATTATTCGCCATACTGAACTCTATATAACATTGAAAGAAGATCCTGACGATCTGTACTACTGTGCACATTGTTGGGATATTGATAGAAGATTAGTTCAATTGAGTTGCGATAATAGTGATGGCACTTTTATTTGTCCTCATTGTCACACCACTGGAATTTTCAATTATGGAAAATTTCAAAGCACTCAAAACGAAATTTCAGAAATGGGCCCATATTGTTTTTAAAATTTGATAAATAATGCCGACAGGAGATTGTTAATAAAGACTATGCCGACTAAGCTGGATGGATGGAAAGAATACGAATTGGGGCAATTGCTGAATTATGAGCAGCCTTCCCCTTATATTGTCAAATCAACCAACTATAGCGATACATACTCGACACCTGTCTTGACTGCAGGCAAGTCGTTTATTATCGGGTATACTGACGAAACGGTTGGCATCTACAATTCTTTACCCGTAATTATTTTTGACGATTTTACGACTGCTTCGCAGTATGTAAATTTTCCTTTCAAGGTAAAGTCATCGGCGATGAAAATTCTTTCACCGAATGTAAATTTGGTCTTACCCAAATTTATATATTATCGGATGCAGATCATTCAATTTGACCACAGCACACACAAACGATACTGGATTCAGCAATACTCCAAAATAAAAGTACAGATTCCCTCCATTCCAGAACAGGAGCGGATTGTCTCCAAAATTGAGGAACTGTTTTCCCGGCTGGATGCCAGCGTGGCAGAGCTGCAAACCGCAAAGGAAAAGCTGAAAGTCTATCGCCAAACAGTGCTTTATAAAGCATTTCAAAATTTGACAGACACAATTACAATGGACGAAGTTGCTGATATGATTGATCCTCAACCAAGCCACCGAACTCCTCCGGAAGTATCAAATGGTGTTCCGTATGTTGGCGTTGGAGATATCGATTACTCCGCTCGAAAAATCAACTTTGCTGAAGCACGAAAAGTTTCTTCCTCAGTTTTACAAGAACACCAGGAAAGATATACTATACACAAAGGCGATTTTATAATGGGGAAAATTGGTACCATTGGGAAACCGTTTATGGTTCCATTGCCACAGAACTATACACTCTCGGCCAATGTTATTTTGATTCAACCCAATTATACGAAGATTTTGCCTGAATTCTTATATTGGCAGTTTTCCGCACCATTAGTCACACAACAACTTACAGTAGGTGCAGCAGCAACCAGTCAACCAGCATTTGGAATTAAGAAAGCTCGATTGCTCTCAATAAGAATTTGCGACATTGAGCAGCAAAGACAGATCACAAACGAAATAGAAAAGTCCTTATCCGTGTGTGATAGCATTGAACAGACCATTGACATTTCCTTACACCAGGCAGAAGCCCTGCGTCAGAGCATTTTAAAACGAGCTTTTGAGGGGGAATTATAATTACATGCTCATAAGCGGGAAAATGAAATATAAAAAAGCTGTCATTTTAACAGAAGAAAAAATGCACGAGCTGGAAACTTTGCTTCATAAATATTGTGATAAGGTATCCTACAAAGCAGAAACTATAAATGACAGTGAAATTGTGTTTTCTTCGTTGGATGAATTGCTTCAGTACGATAATTTTGAAAGTAGAAGCCTAAAAACTCTGCAAATTACTGCATCTGGGAAATCGCCCTATTACATTCGTCTGGTTTTTGAAGCAGATAGCTTATTCTCATCCTTCACCGGATATGATGAGACATTTCATTGTTCCTATGATTAGCGCCTATTAGGAAAACACACTGTCAAAGGGGTTTGTAGCGGGGGTTAGCCCGCTACTGCGGTATCTTCCGTAGTGTTGATTTCA
>ERZ837380.2402-NODE-2402-length-19996-cov-3.090617_pt1 | contig 19996 bp, 13 predicted proteins | sample MGYA00519685_ERZ837380 | MGnify/ENA primary metagenome ERZ837380 (study PRJEB31850, sample SAMEA3708817) | human gut metagenome | biome: human gut; feature: human-associated habitat; material: faeces | place: China | collected 2014 ...
TGTGTAGCCCAGCAGTTACCTTATACGAAGGATTTATTTTCCGGACAAAATTTACTTATTGCGGATTATGATTGGAAAGACTTTATTGGAGCCTATACGGGAATTTTTAATAACAGCTACATGTTTGTCGGTCAGTTTTGGTTTCTCCGGAATTTGTTTGTGATCTGTTTATTTGCTCCAATGCTTTGGTATATATATAAGTATACTAAAATCTATGGTCTTTTTGCTTTTGGAATTATTTGGCTTTTTCATGACCCGCTAGAGATCAATATATTTGTAGTCGATACCTTGTTTTTTTTCACTCTTGGGGCTTGGATCGCCTTGGCGGAATATGATGTCGAGTGTTTTATACGATTATCGGCTAGAAAATTTTATCCTTTGTATATCTTGCTCCTTATCGTAACTACATTATCTCACGGAAGTGCGTATAATCACTATTTTTATCAACTGACTGTTTTATCGGGGACTATTTGTATGTCGCATATCTGTTATCAGGTTGTTAACAAGGGATATGGCAGTGTTTTAGTATGGCTTGCTCCCGGTAGTTATTTTTGTTTTTTGTTGCATCAGCAGGTACAAATGTTCGTGAAGAGAGGATTATATAAACTAGTTAATCCAGATAATAGCTTGACGATGTTGTTAATGTATTTTTTAATTCCTTGTTTGATCATTTTCATCTGTTATTGTCTTTTTGCTTATTTGAGAAAATACCATTCCTCGGTATTAGCGGTGCTTACAGGAACTCAAGATCGCATTAAATCTTGACCTTTATCCTATCTTTGTCCTGCACTATAGATAGTATCGATTATGTCTTTAAAACTTATCCATACCGCCGACTGGCATCTGGGCCAGACCTTTTTCGGCTACGACCGGGAGGCGGAACACGAGGCTTTCCTCGGTTTTCTGACAAATCTTTTGGTGGAGCGGCAGTGTTGATCGCCGGCGACGTGTTCGACGTGACGAACCCTTCCGCGGGGGCGCAACGCCGTTTCTATCGTTTCTTGCGGGAGGCGAATCGCCTGAACCCGGGCTTGCAGATCGTGATCATCGCCGGCAATCACGACTTCGCTATCCGTCTGGAAGCCCCGAATCCCTTGCTGGAGGAATTGAATACCTCGATTGTCGGTATCGTGGAGAGGACGGATTCCGGGGAGATCGACCTCGCTTCGCTCGTCGTCCCTTTGAGGAACCGTGCGGGGGAACGGGAGGCGATTTGGCTGGCGGTGCCTTTCCTCCGCCAAGGAGATTACCCGGCGGCGCCCGAGGGAGAGTCCGACTCGGAATCTCCGGACGAGATATAGGCTAGGATGATAGACGCAGGCCGGGTACGAGTAAGGAAGATGCCGGGTAGATAAATAATCGTGGAAGAGGTGTAGGCGTTGTCCCTGCGGGACTCTGGTTGATTATGAGATCAAAGATAATAATATTTATTAAATAGCTGGTGAAAATCAATAATAGTCTTAAGAAAAAAAACAATAGTGTTAATGAGCGGAGTGAAATAAAACCATTTACCACCAGAGTCCCGCAGGTACTCGTAAACTTAAAGAACCATGAAACACCTACTTTATATATTTTTAGTTTTAGCAACCTTGCTTACGGGGTTGTACTTGCTACCTAAGCATACTCCCTTATTTGAGTATTATAGGCTGAGGCCTGTTTTTGAGGTAGCTACTATCGTATTTTTAATCGGTGTCTTATGCTTGTATGGGCGGGAGAAGAGGCAAGTCAAGATGATCTTCTCCCGTCTGTCTCAAAAGAATTTCTTCTTGGATTTGGCCATACAGTGTGGAGGCATATACATCTGGGAGTTTAAGGACGAGGAGTTCTTTTTCGAGTATCCTGTCGGTGACCAGTCATCACGGATCGAGTTGGAAGAGATGTGGAGGCTGATACATCCCGATGATCTCACTGCTTTCAAATTACTTTGGCAATCCTTATGGAAGGCGGACAAGGAGGTATTCCAATGCCGTGCCCGCTTCGCCGGATCTGATTATGAATGGTGGGAATTCCGCTTTAGCGCCATGCCTGCGGTAGATAATGCGGAGGGAGGTAAAGACGTGAGCGGTATACTTATCAACATCAATGACATGAAGAAACGGGAAAAAGAGCTTATCCTCATGAGGGGGTATGAGCAAAAGTTCTTGGCGAACATGAGCCATGAGATACGTACGCCGCTGAACTCTATCGTAGGCTTCTCGAACCTGCTGGTCTCGGAGAAGGACTTAGAGGAGCCCGACAAGCAGCTGTTTGCCAAGACGATCAATCAGAGCTGCGATCTATTGTTGGTGCTCATCAATGATATTCTGGAGATTTCGAGACTTCAATCGGGACAAATGAAATTCGAGAAAGAGAGCTGCTCCGTCAAGGAGTTGGTAGACGACCTTTACCTCGCCCATCAGTTATTGGTCCCCGACCACCTACGATTTGTTTATCTATACGGATAAAAAGAGACTTTCTCAAGTTATAACCAATTTCTTGACAAACGCTTGTAAATTCACGAATAGCGGATATATAAAGTTGGGATTTAAGCATCTGAGGGGGACGGATGAGGTAGCGATTTTTGTCAAGGATTCCGGGATCGGTCTATCGGAGGAGCAACAAGAGAAGGTGTTCAGCCGTTTTTTCAAGCAAGATGAATTCAGCCAAGGGGCCGGTCTGGGGTTGTCTATCTGCCAAGGAATCGTACAAAACTTGGGGGGACGGATAGAACTGAGTTCTAAGCTAGGAAAAGGAAGCCGCTTCTCGGTCGTGCTGCCGGTATATAAGGGGGGATACGTTTGATCATTCATTTTTTTCATTCTACCAAAATCTGATATCTGATGGGAAAGAAGTACATTTGCCAGATCAAAATAGAAGAAGATAAATGGCATTGAGACTTATCCATACGGCCGACTGGCATCTAGGCCAGACCTTTTTCGGCTACGACCGGGAGGCTGAACACGAGGCTTTCCTCGGTTTTCTGACAAATCTTTTGGTGGAGCGGCAGACGGATGTCCTGTTGATCGCCGGCGACGTGTTCGACGTGACGAACCCTTCCGCCGGGGCGCAACGCCGTTTCTATCGTTTCCTGCGGGAGGCGAACCGCCTGAACCCGGGCTTGCAGATCGTGATCATCGCCGGCAACCACGACTCCGCGATCCGTCTGGAAGCCCCGAATCCCTTGCTGGAGGAATTGAATACCTCGATCGTAGGTATCGTGGGGAGGACGGATTCCGGGGAGATCGACCTCGCCTCGCTCGTCATCCCTTTGAGGAACCGGGCGGGAGAGCGGGAGGCGCTTTGCCTGGCGGTGCCTTTCCTCCACCAAGGGGATTACCCGGCGGCGCCCGAGGGAGAGCTTGATTCGTATGTGGCGGGCATCGGCCGGATGTACCGGCGGCTCTATGCCTATGCGGATGTCCGGAGGAACCCCGGCGAGGCGATCGTAGCCTTGGGACACCTCCACGCTACCGGAGCCGAACTATCGGAGGACGACCGGAGCGAGCGTGCGATCATGGGAGGTCTGGAGTCCGTATCCGCGGATACCTTCGACGCCGGGATCGCTTATACGGCGCTGGGGCATATCCATAAGGCGCAACGGATCGGCGGGCGCGAGGCGGTACGTTACGCCGGAAGCCCGCTTCCCATGTCGTTCTCGGAGAAGAACTACCGGCATCAAGTGATAGCTGTAGAGATCGAGGAGGGGAAGGTCACGGAGATCGAGGCGATCGGGATCCCTAGAGTCGCGGACTTGATGCGTATACCGGACAGCCCGTTACCACCGGAGGAGGTCTTGCGATGCCTCGCCGGGCTTCCGGAGCCGGAGGAGGGCAGGGAGGACGAGAGCCGCTGGCCTTATTTGGAGATACGGGTCCTGCTGACGGAGCCGGACCCTACGTTCCGCCATCGGGTAGAGGAGGCGTTGGTCGGGAAGGCGGTCCGCCTCACCTCCATCGTTCCTTCGTATCCCCGGCGGGAAGGGGAGGCGGAGGAGCGGGCCTTGTCGTATAACGATTTGCAAAAGATAGCCCCGCTGGATATGCTGAGACATACGTTTGCCGTGAAATACGGAGGCGAGTTGCCCGAGGAGATAGAGACATTGTTTAATGAGGTGATGAGGGAGGTTTCTTTATGAGAGTGCTGGCGATCAGAGGACGCAATCTGGCGTCGCTGGAAGGAGAGTTTTCCATTGATTTTACGGAAGAGCCTTTGGCTTCGGCGGGTATCTTCGCTATATCCGGGCCTACGGGGGCGGGAAAATCCACGTTGTTGGATGCCATGTGCCTCGCCCTTTTCTCCCGTACGCCGCGAACGGAGCTGGCGAAGGAGAATAACGTGCGGCTGAGGGACGTGCAAGAGGAGGTGTTGCCGCAAAGCGACCCCCGCTTCCTCTTGCGCCGCGGGACGGCCTCGGGTTACGCCGAGGTGGATTTCGTGGCGCTGAACGGGTGTCGGTATCGCGCCCGCTGGTCCGTATCCCGGGCCCGGGAGAAGGAGAGCGGACGTTTGCAGGCCGCCCGCCTTACATTATATAATATAGATGCCGGGAAAGAGGAGCTGGGAACCAACAAGGACCTGCAAGCCCGTATCATCGAGCTGATCGGCCTGACTTTCGATCAGTTCACCCGCTCGGTACTCTTGGCCCAGAACGATTTCTCTACCTTCCTAAAAGCGGAGCAGGGCGAGAAGGCCTCCTTGCTGGAGAAACTGACCGGTACGGAGCAATACTCGGAGATCTCCCGCCGGATCTTCGCCAAGAACACCGAGGCGAAGGAGGCCTACGAGCAGCTATACGCCCGCGTACAAGGCATAGAGCTTCTATCGGAGGAGGAGGTGGAAGCCTCCCAAACCCGCCTTTCGGTCTTGGAGGGGGAGATGGCCCGTCTGGAGAAGGCGAAGGCCGAGCGGCAAAGCTTGCGGGAGGCCGTGAAAGCGGCCGAGGTTCAGATCGCCTCGAAGGAAAAACAGCGGGAGGAGAACGCCCGCTTCTTGGAACGGGCGTTGGTATCGCTGGAAACCGCGAGGAAGGAGTATGAGCAAGGGGAGGTGCGATTGGCGAGGACGGATGAGGAATCTAAGCGTCTGCGACTGGAATTGCAACAGGCCCGGAAACTGGACGTGCAACTGGAATCGGCCTTGAAAGCCCGCTCCGAGGCCGATGAACGGATGAAAGACTTCTCCCGGCGGAAGCAGGAGGCGGAAGAGAAACTCAGGAAGGTGGAAGAGCGGCAGAAGAAAGCCTCGGAGGAATGGGACAAGCTGACGGCGTGGCGTGAACGCTACCGGAGCAAGGAGGGGATCGCCGAGCAACTGTCGGCCTTGTTGATTCATCTGGATACCTGCCTTACGGCTCGCCGGGCAGTCGAGCGGTCGGACAAGGCCTTGCTAGCCATCCGGCAGAAAATCCAGCGGTTGGAGGGGCGAGGACAGTCCTTGCGGCGGGAGGCGGAGACGCACGCCAAGGAACAGGTAAAGATTGAGGAAGAGCGGAAGTCCGTAGCGCTAGCCCTCAAGGAATTGGAACCGGAGGCTTTGGATCGATCGATCGAGACCTGCCGTACGGAACGGGAACGTTTATTGTTGGAGCAAGCCCAGTTCGTGACGACTGGCGATATCAAAAGCCTGCGGGACAAGCTGACCGCCGGAACGCCTTGCCCGGTCTGCGGAAGCCTTGAGCATCCTTTCGCCTCTCACGAGGCGCATGAGCGTCTGTTGGCCTTGGCGGATCGCATCTCGGAAGCTACCCTGCGCCTCAAGCGGCTTCTCGACCGGAAAGAACGGCAGGAGGCCTGCGGGAAACAACTCGCCGCCCTGCAACAGAAAGAACTGGAGCTGCATAAACAACTCGCCGCGGACGAGAACGCACGGACGGAATTAAGGAACCAGCTACAATCCCTGTCCGAGCAAATCGACCGGGAAGAACTGGATAAGCGGGAGCAGCAGGAGAAGCTGTCCCAATCCCTATCCGCCGCCAACGCCCTGTTCGGGAACGACGCATGGCAGACGGGCTGGAACAAGGACCCGGAAAGCTTCCGGGAGACCTTGACGGATTTCGCCCGGCAGTGGCAAGCCAACGGGGAACGCTTGCGGGAATTGGAACGGGAGCGGAGCGCCTATCAAGCGGAACGGGAGTCGTACGAGGCTTTCCTCCCTCCCTTGCGCAAGCAGTACGAAGACGCCGCGAAAGCCTACGACGAGAAGAATCAATCCTATACCCGCTTGCGTTCGGAGCGGAATCTCCTGCTGGGAGGCCAGCCCGCCGACCAGGTGGAACGTACCTTCCACGAACGGGTGGAAGCCTTGAAGAGCCATTTGAAGCAGCTGCAAGAGAGTACGACGAAGCACGCCGGCGAGGTGGAGCAATACCGGGGGATTACGGAACAGATCAAGAAGGATCTGGTGGAGACTTCCGGCCTTCTTTCCGCACGCCGGCAAGAACTGGATAACTGGTTGGCCGCCTACCAAGAGACCTACGAAGGCAAGACGCTGGAGGAATCCCTGTCGGAAATGACGGCCCAAAAGTCTGAATGTAGTTTCCGTCTGCGTACGCACGAGGAGAATAAGCGGAAGATAGCCGGCTTCCAGCAAGAGCTCTCGGAGCGGAGGGCGATGAGCGAGCGTTGGGCGAAGCTGAATGAATTGGCAGGCTCGGCGGATGGCGCCAAGTTCCGTAGGATCGCCCAAGGCTACACCTTGGATGTCTTGTTGAGTTACGCGAATGTGCAATTGCGGCAACTATCCCAGCGTTACCGGTTGGAGCGTGTGCCGGATACCTTGGCTTTGCAGGTGATCGACCAAGATATGTGCGACGAGATCCGTACCGTGCATAGCCTTTCCGGAGGGGAATCTTTCTTGGTCTCGCTGGCCTTGGCGCTAGGCTTGTCCTCTCTCTCCTCGAACCGGATGAAGGTAGAGAGCCTGTTTATCGATGAGGGCTTCGGCTCTTTGGATGCGGAGACGTTGCGGGTCGCTATGGATGCCTTGGAGAGCCTACGTACGCAAGGGCGCAAGATCGGCGTCATCTCGCACGTACAGGAAATGACGGAACGTATTCCCGTACAGATCCGGGTGAACCGGGCGGGAAACGGACGGAGTTATCTGGAAGTCATATAGCTTTACCAGCCATTGTGATGGATCTGTTGGACGTTGTATTTGTTTTTGGGAGTCTCTTTCTGCATGGGGTATCCAACAGGTATGACGTTCAACGGCATGATATGATCCGGTAGCCGAAGCTCTTTCCGAACGATCTCAATCCGGTCCGGATAGGGGTAAACAGCCGTCCATACGGCTCCCAATCCCATGGATTCGGCGGCAAGTAGCAGGTTTTGCGAGGCGGCGGAACAATCCAGAAACCAAGCGTTGGAGGATTTGATCGTATCGCCGCAAACGACGATCGCTTGCCTTGTCTCTTTCAGCATCCGGGCGAAGGGAAGGCCTTCGGCCATCGTATCCAAGGCTTTCCGGTCGGTTACGATAATGAATTCCCAAGGTCGCCTGTCACGGGAGGAAGGGGCGGCCATTCCGGCTCGTATCAGTTTGTCTATCTTTTCCTTTTCTACCGGGCGATCTTTGTACTTACGTACGCTTTTGCGGTTGAGTATCGTTTCCAAGGTCTGGTTTTCCGGTTCCTGCCGTTGGCTTTCCGTAGAGGAGCAGCCCATGAGGAAAACGGTGATCAAGAAGAAAAGACAGATTCTCATAAAGACGGGTTTATATGGATTTATAACGGATTATTTGCTTAATATCAACGTAGAAGGCATCTTCTGCAAGGCTTCTTTCCGGTGCTCGGAGACATCGTTCCATGTCTTATAACTGATCAGCATGAAGTTGAAGCCGTTGAAAGACTGGGGCGTAAGGTCTTTCTCTCGTAGAAGCGTGGTCTGCTTCACGTCTTCCGTGAATCGCAGGATTCCTTCCTTGATCACCTCGTTCCCCGGGGTCGTGCTGCTGGATTTATCAAGTACGCTGGCCGAGCCGTGTGTAGACTTCAATAAGGTCTGGGCGTATCCCAACAGGAATAAATCCTCCTCGGAGTCGATGACCACGATCACGTTCGATGCCTTGACGAAATTCCGGTTCACGAATACACCTACCGGGCAATTGCTTTGCTCGATAAACATCTTCGTCTTGTCTTTCAATAAGGCACCCGGATAAAACCAGGATTCCGGAGCCTTGAAGCGTTTGAAATAACGGTTGTAGAACGAGGCCCGGTAATGGCTTGCCGCTATATCGTCCGGTGTGTTGCTCATCGATATCCCGGAACCGACCAAAAGGAAATCGTACCCCTCATTGTTTACGATGCTACAAATATCCACTCCGGCGTTGTTCGATACCTCGTAGCGGGTCTGTATCTGAATGCCCAGCTTCTTGGCCCCGTAAAGGATCGGGCCGAAGCTGACTTCCTCGAAATTATCCGTGTGTAGCGGGTTTACATCCGAGCCAACCGTTAAGTGCAGTGCCGTCAGCTCCAGCTTGTTTTTGCCTTGGGCGAACATCTGGTAGGCTACGTCCAGCATGATCTGTCCATTTCCGGCTCGTCCGAAGGACAACAGTACCTTGAATATCCCCTCCAATGGCATTCTCTCTTTTTGCTCCATCAGCTTGTCATGCGCCCGGTAACAGAATTTGATGAATGAGACCAACGGTGTTGTCATAAAGGTGGTGACCAGCGTCATTAGCACTAAGATCACGAATACGGAAGGTGTCAATATCCCCATCTCGTACCCGATCGTCAATACGACCAGCTCCATCAACCCGCGGGTGTTCATGAGCGCCCCTATGTATAGGCTATCCTTCCAGCTCTCACCCACGAATCGGGCGGAGAACATCGCTCCCCCAAACTTTCCCGCGATGGCCACGACTATGAAGATAAGGCATAGCCACCATAACTCAGGCTTGTTTAGAAGACCTATTTCCGTACGTAATCCGGTGGATACGAAGAATAAGGGAAGAAATAGAGCAAGGGATACATCCTCTACTTTCTCGGTCATGATCTTGCGGAATTTGACATTTCCCGGCATCACCACCCCTGCGATAAAAGCGCCGAACAAGGCATGCAATCCCAATATCTCTGTCAGATAAGCCGAGGTGATCAATAGCAAGAAGATGAAAGCGACCAGCCCCTTGTCGATTACCTCCTTGTTGTGGTAAATATGTCCGATCATCCGCAGGAATGGCCGCACCGCCAAAAACATAAACATTATGTAAAGGACCGAGAATAAGATGTTGTAAACGGCACTTAGCATCGAACCCGCTTGTGCGATCGCTATGACAACCGCTAGCAAGCACCATGCAGTGATATCCCCATTCGCCGCGCTTGCCAACGAGATGGTACCCAAATGTGTCTTGGTAAGTCCTTTCTCTTGGATAATACGTGCCAATACGGGAAAGGCGGTAATACTCATGGCGATACCTATAAACAAGGCGAAAGAGAGGAAAGGCGTACTCTTATCCGCATATTTGTCGTACACGAAATAGGCGGTCAGCATACCGAAAAAGAAGGGGACGATCGTACTGGTATGACTGATTAAGATCGTCTCTTTCAGCTTTTTCCTTACCTCGGAGATGTTAAGTTCCATCCCGATAGCGAACATAAAGAGTATAAGTCCGAATTGACTCAGCATATTTATATTCACCAACGATTCCACAGGGAAAAGGAAGGCGGAAGCCTCCGGGAATAAATTGCCTAATACGGACGGCCCTAGCACGATTCCGGCAACGATCTCGCCGATGACGGTGGGTTGCCCGATCTTCTGGAATAACCAACCGAACAAACGGCACGTAAGCAATATCGTGATGATTTGTAAAAGCAGAATTCCTATGGAAGACTCGATATTATGTACTAATAATTGAGTAAATATGGTAAATCCCTCTTCTAAATTACTAGGTGCGTTTTGGATGGACGCAATCGAATTTTCCAGTTGCTGACTTTCCCCTTCTTTGGCGATAAAGTACATCAGCGAACCGAAAATGAGGATCATCATTAGGTAAAAGGCTATACTTTTTGTTCCTTTGCTCATCTTTGTACGGTTTACCGCGAATATAAGAAATATCCTAATATTATCAATGGGTATGTTTTTTTCTTTTATCTTTGCCGAGAACCAAATTATAATAAATCATGGAGTCTCTAAATCTGATAAAAAATGACCCGTGGCTGGCCCCTTATGAGGCGGCTATAGAAGGCCGGTATCAATACGTGATTGATAAAGAAAAGAGCCTGACGAATAATGGTAAACTAACCTTATCCGAGATGGCTTCCGGATATCTTTATTTTGGGTTACACAAAACCACGAAAGGGTGGGTGTTCCGTGAATGGGCGCCGAATGCTACCGCTATTTATTTGATTGGAACATTCAACGGATGGCAGAAAGATAATAAATACAAGCTTAAACGTAAGGCGAATGGCGTATGGGAGATCGCTTTGACCGATGCGCAGATGTATCATGAGGACTTGTTTAAGTTGCTGGTCGAGTGGGACGGCGGTAGCGGAGAACGTATTCCCGCATGGACTCGCCGGGTGGTGCAAGATGAGCAATCTAAGATATTCAGCGCTCAAGTATGGAACCCGGAGAAACCTTATAAATTCAAGAATAAACGATTCAAACCTAAGAAGTCTCCCCTTTTGATCTACGAGTGCCATATCGGTATGAGCACCAACGAGGAGAAGGTGGGGACGTATAATGAATTCCGTCAAAATATATTGCCTCGTGTAGCGAAGGATGGTTATAACGCCATTCAGATCATGGCTATACAAGAACATCCCTATTATGGATCGTTCGGCTATCACGTAAGTAGCTTCTTCGCCGCCTCTTCCCGTTTCGGTACGCCGGACGAGTTGAAACAACTGATCGATGAGGCGCACGGGATGGGTCTCGCCGTGATCATGGACATCGTACATAGCCACGCCGTAAAGAACGAGGTGGAGGGATTAGGCCGCTTTGACGGTTCGTATGACCAATATTTCCTGAGTGGCGAACGCCGTGAGCATCCGGCATGGGATTCCCTGTGCTTCAATTATGGAAAGAACGAGGTGCTTCATTTCTTATTGTCGAATTGTAAGTTCTGGCTGGAGGAGTATAAGTTCGATGGTTTCCGTTTCGACGGCGTGACCTCCATGCTTTACTACAGCCATGGCTTGGGCGAGGCTTTCTGTAATTACGGCGATTATTTTAATGGCCACCAAGATGGCGACGCTATCGCTTATCTAACCTTGGCCAATAAATTGATCCATGAGGTGAATCCTGGCGCTATAACGATCGCCGAGGAGGTGAGTGGCATGCCGGGTTTGGCAGCCAAGGTCGAAGATGGTGGTTATGGCTTTGATTATCGCATGGCCATGAACATTCCGGATTATTGGATCAAGACGATCAAGGAAAAGAAGGATGAGGATTGGCATCCGTCTTCGATCTGGTGGGAGACGACGAACCGTCGTGCCGATGAGAAGACGATCAGTTATGCCGAGAGCCACGATCAAGCCTTGGTGGGTGATAAGACGATCATCTTCCGCTTGATCGACGCCGATATGTATTGGCATATGCAAAAAGATGACCATAATTTCATGGTAGATAGAGGTATCGCCTTGCATAAGATGATCCGTTTGGTTACGGCTTCTACCATTAATGGCGGTTATCTGAACTTCATGGGAAATGAGTTTGGGCATCCGGAATGGATCGACTTCCCAAGGGAGGGCAATGGATGGTCTTATAAATACGCTCGCCGTCAATGGGATTTGGTGGACAACCTGGATTTGAAGTACCATTTCTTGGGCGATTTCGACCGTGAGATGTTGGAATTGATCGGGGATGTGAAGAATTTCCAAGATACCCCTATCCAGAAGGTTTGGGATAATGATGGCGATCAGATATTGGCTTATATGCGTAAAGACTTGGTTTTTGTGTTCAACTTTAGCCCGACGAAATCGTTCACGGATTACGGTTTCTTGGTTCCGAAGGGAGAATATGAGGTCGTATTGAACACTGACGCTACCCGTTTCGGGGGGTTTGGCTTGGCTGATGATACCATAAGGCATTTCACGCAATTTGATCCGTTATATAAGAAAGAAAAGAAAGAATGGCTGAAACTTTATATCCCGGCACGTAGCGCCGTCGTATTAAGGAAAGTGAAGGTCAAAAAGTAAAACTCTATACACAAAACACGTTATGTTATATCCATTTACATTTAAGCCGATCCTCAAGAAGGTGATTTGGGGCGGTTCAGATATCTGCCCGTTTAAGGGTATTACTCCGGTTGAGAATGGTGTAGGCGAGAGCTGGGAGCTTTCTCATGTTGAGGGAAATTATTCTATTGTCGATAATGGCGAGTTGGAAGGCAAGTCTTTGGATGAGTTGATCCGCTCTTATGGCAAGGAGTTGCTGGGAGAGAAGGTGATGGAGAGATTCGGGACGACTTTCCCGTTGCTAATCAAGTTTATCGATGCCCGTGATAATTTATCTATTCAAGTTCACCCGGACGATGAGCTGGCGAAAAAGCGCCACAACTCTTTCGGTAAGACGGAGATGTGGTATGTGATCAAGGCGGAGAAAGGCGCTGGCCTATATTCCGGTTTCTCTGAGCAAATCGACGCAGAGGAATACGTGAAACGGGTGGAGAACAATACGATCATGGATGTGCTTCAACGTTACGACGTAAATGAAGGTGATGTATTTTTCTTGCCGGCGGGACGTGTGCATGCGATCGGAGCGGGTTGTTTTATCGCAGAGATCCAGCAGACTAGTAATATCACGTATCGTATTTACGATTACAACCGTAAAGACGCGAACGGTAATGGCCGTGAGCTGCATACGGAATTGGCGAAAGACGCAATCGATTATACGTTGTATCCGGATTACCGTACTCACTACAAAGGTCATACGAATGCCACGGTAGAGTTGGCGGACTGTAAGTATTTCACGACAAACCTTTTGGATCTGGATACGATTATGGTTCGTAATTTCTCGGAACTGGATTCTTTTGTCGTTTATATCTGTATGGCAGGCAAGGCTTCCATCCGTGATAATAAAGGAAACGAGATCTTTGTACACCAAGGTCAAACTGTCTTGATCCCTGCGGACACGGAGGTAATAACCATCTCTCCGGCTCCGGGCGCTAAGTTCATGGAGACTTATATCGGTCAATAAGATCGATGCGCTAAATAATAATGAGGGGGTGTGTCAAATCTAATAAACCGGACTTTTGACACATCCCCTTTTTATTATCCTTTCCTGCAAACGCAGTCTATCAGATGATCATTGATAAATCCCGAAGCCTGTAGGTGGGCGTAACAAATTGTAGGTCCGAAGAATTTGAAGCCCCTCTTCTTCATGTCCTTGCTCATGGCTTCGGATTCAGGCGACGTGACAGGGATCTCGCTCAATGACCGGAATGTGTTGATAATCGGTTTTCTGTCGGGAAAGAATGACAGGGTGTAATTGTAAAAGCTGCCGAACTCCTTTTGTATGGCGAGGAACAGCCTTGCGTTTGTGATTGTGGATTTGATTTTCTGGCGGTTTTTCACGATACCCTCAAACCGCATCAACCGTTCAACATCCTCATCGGTCATTTGCGCTACCCGTTCGGTGTCGAAGTCACAAAAAGCCTTACGATATCCCTCACGCTTCCGAAGGATTATTATCCAACTCAATCCGGCTTGAGAGCTTTCCAATACAAGAAACTCGAACAGTGTTTTATCGTCAGTCACCAACTTTCCCCACTCTTGATCGTGGTACGCCATATACAACTCGTCAGTTCCGCACCAACCGCAACGCCCGTTTATTAGATCTTCCATAATTATGATATTACTGATTTTTCGGATAGGGATAAAAAGACAATCCGTTATACATAAATCGATAAGTAGGGACATCAACGCCGAGCTTCTCCGCTTGACGAATAACATATCCGGTCAATGTTTCCAACTCTGTTTTTTTCCCGGCGAGAAAATCACTATGCATGGAAGTCGTGGAGCCGGCCGGCATCATCTTTTGCGTCTCGATGGAAGTATAGACGATGTCATCGGGTAAACTGACTCCCATAGCCTCCGCTACGCTTTTTAATTCCGTACCCAAAGCGATGAATAGATCAATATGTTGGGCTAGTACTTCATCAATGGGCTGGTTGAAGAAACTCGTAGCCGTAGCCGCCGTAGAGATCATGAAGAATTTCTTCCAGATGCGTAGGTCTATATCCGCTGGATTAAAAGCGTTTAACCGGGCATACATAAGTAATTTAAGCAACTCGGTTTGCTTATCTTTGTTTGCATCTTTGTTGCCGAAGAAAATACGTTCCTTCAAGGAGAATTTCTCGACAACACCCGGCTCTGTCAAGCGGGAACCGATGTAAACACATCCTTTCCAGACCTCTTGTCCGGGTAGTATATTATGGATTCGTTCTTCGATATCCAATCCGTTTAGCAAGGGGATGATAACGGTCTCAGGTCCGATAACAGGCTTTAGCTGCTGGATGTTTTCTTCTAGATCGTAACTTTTTGTACAACAGAAAAGGTAGTCTACCGGCCCTATCTCGGCGGGATTATCGGTGGCTAGTGCCGGAGCCGTATGGATTGTCCGGATGCCTAGTTGCATTTGTAAACCTTTTTCACGGATAGCCTTTAGATTTTCTCCACGGGCGATAAAAAAGATATCTGCTTTTATTGTTCCTTGATAGCGGGCGGCGACCATACCTCCGTAATAACCACCCACCGCACCGATACCAGAAAACGCTATTCTTAATTTAGCCATACTATTATATTCCTTTTATTTGCAAATATGAGAAAAAAAGGCTCTCATTTATATCAGTTTCAGTTCTTTTAGTAAATCCGGAATGGATTGTTCGAAGTTCACGCCAAAGCGATAATCCGTTTGCGCCTTGAATGTTCGAAGAATACTTTCTGCCGTGAAGCGAACGGCTATTTCCGCAGATCTCTCCAAGTTGAAATTATTTAACAAACCGGACAGTAAAGCACTTGCGAAAACATCTCCCGTACCATGATAATAACCGGGTATTTTCTCTGTTAAAACATACTCTGTCGCATTTCGTTCCATATCGAAAGTGGCGGCTCCCAGTTCTTTCTCGTCGAAATAGACACCGGTCAAGACAACTTGCTTAGGGCCTAGCTGACTTAGCTTATGTAAAATACCATCGATATAAGCTTTGGTATAGGGACCTGCTTGGTAGGGTTCGCCCAACAATAATGCGGCCTCCGTCAGGTTCGGTACGATGATATCCGCTCTTTCACAAAGGGATCTCATTCCTTTGGCGAATTTAGGGGTGAATATCTTGTACAGTTCTCCGTTATCGCCCATGACAGGATCGACTAGAATCAGGTTATCTTCCCGCTTAAAAAGGGAGAAGAACTCTTTTACGATATCTAATTGCTCGAAAGATCCAAGAAAGCCGCTGTAGACGGCGTCGAAACGGATATCCAATTCTTTCCAATGCTTCATGAACGGACGCATATCTTCCGTCAAGTCTCTATATGTATAGCCGAGAATACCTCCTGTGTGTGTAGAAAGTATGGCCGTAGGTAAGGCGCTTGTCTCTATTCCTGCCGCCGAGAGGATCGGGAGGGCAACTGTCAATGAACATTTGCCGAATCCCGATAGGTCATGAATGGCGGCTACTCTTATTTGTTGTTCCTTATTCATCTTGAATCGATTAAAATGTGATAGGAAAACAAGAGCGGATCGGGAAAGGTTTATTTTACTTTCCTAGAAATAGTTCCATGTCTTCGTCCACACTACCTATTCCGGCGATCCCGAAATTATCGACCAATACTTTGGCTACATTCGGCGACAAGAACGCTGGCAATGTCGGTCCTAAGTGAATGTTTTTTACGCCTAGGTAGAGTAGGGCGAGTAATACGATTACCGCTTTTTGCTCGTACCATGCGATATTGTATGCGATAGGTAATTCATTGACATCATCCAGCCCGAAGATCTCTTTTAACTTGAGGGCGATCATCACCAATGAGTAACTGTCATTACATTGTCCGGCATCTAATACCCGTGGAATACCTCTGATCTCACCCAAAGGCAGTTTGTTGTAACGATATTTGGCACAACCGGCGGTTAATATGACGGTATCTTTCGGTAATTTCTCGGCGAATTCGGTATAGTAGCTACGGCTCTTCATTCTTCCGTCGCAACCTGCCATGACAAAGAATTTACGTATCGCTCCTGATTTTACGGCATCGATAACCTTGTCGGCTAATTGGAATACCTGCTCATGAGCGAATCCACCGATGATTTCCCCGTGTTCGATTTCCGTTGGAGGGGCGCATTTCTTTGCGTGTTCGATTAACGCAGAGAAATCCTTAGAGCCTCCGGGCTTACGATCGGCGATATGTGGGAATCCTTCGAACCCGGTAGAGCCGGTCGTATAGACCCGATCGGCGTAAGTGGCGGAAGAACGGGGAGGGACAAGGCAGTTGGTCGTAAACAGGATAACTCCATTGAATGTCTCGAAATCGGATGTTTGTTTCCACCAGGCGCTACCGTAGTTTCCTACAAAATGCTTATACTTCTTGAAAGCCGGGTAATAATGTGCGGGAAGCATCTCGCTATGTGTATAGACATCTATGCCTGTACCTTCGGTTTGTTCCAGTAAGTCTTGAATGTCTCTCAAGTCGTGCCCACTGATAAGTATACCCGGGTTCTTTCCTACGCCGATATTCACTTTCGTAATTTCCGGGTTGCCATAGGTGGAAGTATTCGCTTTATCTAATAAGGCCATGGCTTTTACTCCGTATTCGCCGCAGGTAAGTACCCATTGGGTTAAATCGGCGACAGTCAGGTCTGATCGAGTCGTCGCTACCAAGGCATCTTGCATAAAGGCATAGAGGCTGGTATCCTCGAAACCTAGGTTGTAAGCGTGCTCCACGTAGGCGGCCATACCTTTAACCCCATAAGTGAGTAATTCGCATAGAGAACGGATATCCTCGTTTTCTGTGGCAAGAATACCTACTTCTTTCGCTTTGACCTCCATTTCCTCTACTTTATCCGATTTCCAAGTCAGACAGTCGCAGGTTAAGGAAAGATGGATTCCCAGTCGATGCAATTCGTTGAGAAGGTTCTCCCGTAGCTGATAGGCTTCCTTGATCTTTGAGACGAACCTGGATGAATCGAAATTGGCGTTTGTGATGGTCATGAAAAGTCCGTCTACGATAAACTTATTGGCCGTGGATGATTCCACGCCTTGTTTGCGTAAAGTCGTTGTTAATTTGGAGATTCCCTTCATTAAGTACATCAGTAAATCTTGTAATCCGGCCACTTCGGCGGTCTTACCACATACACCTTTTAATGTGCAGCCCTTTCCTTGGGCGGTTTCTTGACATTGATAACAGAACATAGCTTTTATTTTTAAAGTTTATCGCGAATGTAGGGGGGAGAAGGTCGTTTAATCTGTAACAGTTGTTACACTCTTTGATTATTTTCTTTATCTTTATCCGCAAAAGGAAGTTTTATGAATCTGAGTTTGTGTCCTATTTGCGGAAAATTGTCTGAGGAAGAGCAAACCGCTCTTTTCAGTTCGTTGGATTATTCGACAAGGTCGTTTAAGAAAGGTGACTGGGTGGCTCGTCAGGGAGATGCCTTATCTTCGCTTTATCTATTGAGTAAAGGACGGGTAAAGACTGAGATGATCACCGAAAGCGGGACAATTCTGGAAGTGGAGACTTTATCGGCGCCTACTCCTGGATCATGCTGCTGGGCCGTTCCGGCGCCATCACCAAGTTCCTGGAAGGGATGCTGGGGCTTCAGATCGGCAGCATCTACGGCTTTAAGGGCATTCTAATCGTCCAGTCCTTGAAGTTCTTCCCCCTGGTGTTCATCTACATGAACGGCGCGTTCAAGAACATCGACAACACGCTGATGGAGGCCTCCGCCAATATGGGCTGCATCGGTGTGCGCCGCCTGTTCAACGTTGTGCTGGCACTGTCCATGCCCACGATCCTGGCGGCGGCCCTGATGGTGTTCATGCAGGCCTTTGCCGACTTCGGCACGCCGATGCTGCTGGGCGAGGGCTTCCAGACATTCCCGGTGCTGATCTACAACGAGTACCTGGGCGAGGGCGGCCAGAACTTCAACTTCGCCGCGGCCTTGGCCTGCATCGCAATCCTGGTGACGGCCATTGTGTTCTTCTTCCAGAAGTGGGCCACCAGCCGGTTCAAGTTTTCCATGAACGCCCTGCACCCCGTTGAAAAGAAAAAATGCAGCGGCCTCTCCGGCTTCCTGATGCATGCCTATTGCTACATTCTGGCGGGGATCGCGTTCATGCCCCAGCTGTACATCATCTACCTGTCCTTCCGGAACTGCAAGGGCGCCGTGTTCCATCCCGGCTTCTCCCTGGGCAACTACCAGCAGGCCATAAAGAAGCTGCTGGTGCGTTCTATCAAGAATACCGCCGTTCTGGGCGTTGTGGCGCTGGCCGTCATCATTGTGGTGGCTGTGCTGATCGCTTATCTGGTGGTCCGCCGCTCCAGCGTGCTGAACAACACCATTGATACGCTGTCCATGCTGCCTTACATCATGCCCGGCGCGGTCATCGGCCTGGCGCTGCTGATTGCTTTCGGCAAGGCACCCTTTGCCCTGACCGGTACGCTGACCATCATGGCCATCTCCCTGGTGATCCGCCGTCTGCCCTACACCGTCCGTTCCGCGACGGCGACTTTGATGCAGATATCCATGAGCATTGAGGAGGCATCTATATCCCTGGGCGCGTCCAAGGCCAAGACATTTGTAAAGATCACCGTGCCTATGATGGCAAACGGCATCTTCTCCGGCGCTATTTTGAGCTGGGTGTCCATCGTGACGGAGCTGAGCTCCTCCATCATCCTGTATAACAACAAGTCCATCACCCTGACCATGTCCACCTATGTGGCCATCTCCCGCGGCAACTATGGTCTGGCCGCCGCTTTCGCCGCCATCTTGACTGTGGTGACCACAGTTTCTCTGCTGATCTATCTGGCGGTGAGCAAGAGCGAGGATGTAAGCCTCTAAAATCCCACACGGCTTGATTACGGAATATTCCGTATTTGAGTAATAACAAAAAGGAGTAAGTATGATGAAAAGATTGTTTGCAACTCTCCTGGCACTGACCATGGCACTGTCTCTGGCTGCCTGCGGCGGCAGCAAGGGCACCACCCCCGCAGAGGACACCTCCGATACGCAGGAGCCCGCCGCTGAGGAGCCCACAGATAAGGAGCTGTCCGGCGATCTGGTCCTGTATTCTTCCATGACCGAGAGCGATCTGGACGCCCTGATCACCTGCTTCAACGAGAAGTATCCCGACATCAATGTGGAGGTCGTCAACGGCTCCGCCGGTGAGCTGACCACCCGTCTGGCCGGTGAGGCTTCTAACCCTGTGGGTGATCTGGTCTGGGGCGGCATGGCCGACTCCGACGGTGACCGCTATGCGGATATCTTTGAGAAGTGGGTCTCTGATTACGACAGCGAGACCATCTCCGGCTACTCCACTCCCAACGGCCTGTACTCCATGGACCACCTGTCCACTGTTGTCTTCTGCGTCAACGAGGATCTGGAGTCCCAGTTGGGCATCAAGATCGAGTCCTATGAGGATCTGCTGAATCCCGCTCTGAAGGGCAAGATCATCTTCTCTGATCCCAACAGCTCCTCCGCTGCCTGGAACAACCTGTCCAACATCATGGCTGTGTTCGGCACCGATTCCGATGAGGCTTGGGCCTACATTGAGAAGCTGATGCCCAACCTGGTGATCGCCGGCTCCTCCTCTGCCTGCTTCAAGAGCGTGCAGCAGGGCGAGTATGTGGTTGGCCTGACCTATGAGGACGGCGCTGTGAACCTTGTGAAGGACGGCGCTGACAACATCCGTCTGCAGTATCCCGCCGAGGGCACCTCCGCTACCGCTTTCGGCTGCGCTCTGGTCAAGAATGGCCCTAACCCCGAGAACGCCAAGGCCATGATCGACTTCCTGTGCTCTGCTGATGGCCAGACCGCTCTGGCTGCCTATCAGGAAGGCACTCTGCGTTACACCAACGCAAACTATGAGG
>ERZ837380.2418-NODE-2418-length-19944-cov-5.142692_pt1 | contig 19944 bp, 20 predicted proteins | sample MGYA00519685_ERZ837380 | MGnify/ENA primary metagenome ERZ837380 (study PRJEB31850, sample SAMEA3708817) | human gut metagenome | biome: human gut; feature: human-associated habitat; material: faeces | place: China | collected 2014 ...
ACTTTTTTATTATCATTTTTCCCTCAGCTGGCTCAGTTTTATTTTAGCAGATATAATAAATCCATTGCACCTCTGTATGCAATATCATTTAACAATTTCCCGCACCATGCACATCGCAAACTTCTTTCGCCATCCCAGCAAGTCAACTTCCCGCAATACTCGCATTTTACATAGCCCATACTTTTGCAATTGGGGCATCCTGGATAGGTATCTGCAGAATAGCAATCTGCCGAAATTACAGTTTGATCAAATCCTTCTGATTTTGCCCGCTTTTCGTCGATAAAATAAGAATATTTCATATTCCAACGTGTTCGATTCACCTGTTCAATTGTTATCCCGAAAAGCTGCTTGCTTTTCTTACATCTTGCGAGAATTACTTTCGCATTCAACTTTCCTGGAATTGGTTGCACCTCTTTTGCTTGCTCTCGCTTTTTTGTAAACAGTCCCATAAATTTTCCTCCAATAAAAAAAGCAGACAAGACGGTAAACCGCCTTATCCGCTCCAAGTAAGGCTAATCGCCCTTTTTAACTTTCATTTCTTCTTGAATTGTTATCTAACATAGACACAATATCAGCATCCAGTAAAGAGTTCCCACTATCAGTTTTATTTGATACTAGCTCTGGCTCACTTGGTTCTATGCTCTCAGCTTTGACGTCTACGTCAGATGTCTCTGGTTCCTTTTCTTGAACCGATGTTGGCTCAACAATTTCAGAAATAGGTTGCAAAGACTCTACCGCCTTTTGAATTTCTTCTTCTAAACGTTGTATTTGTTCATCCAGTTCTTTCTTTCTGGTTTGTGCATTGTTATATGTCGTCAGAGCATTTTGATAAGCAACTTCTTTGGCTGTTGCATCTTGTTTAGCTTGTTCCACTTGATCGGCTATCGTTCTGCTCTTTTCACCAATTGTTTGTTCATCTGTATGGCATACACGATAATCCTCATATTCTCTATGGAATCTATCTTTTTCTCGCTGTGCCTGCTCCAATGATGCAGTTACCGTTGCATACTCGCTTTTATGAGCTTTTAGCTTAGCTTCAGCTTCACTTATGTCTTTTAGAATTTCAGCTTGACGTATTCTATGGCGATGTTCTTGTTCATCTAAGAAACTCATTCTCTTCTGAACCTCATCAGGATCATCATAGTTGAAATTTCGCTTGTGTTTTAAAATTTTTTCTAAAATTTCATTAAGCCTTTGCCCAATCGTTTTTGATTTATCTTCTAGTTCCTGTTTCGTCTTCTTTGCACGTTCCCAATCATCTTTTCTGGCATCAAGCGAAAATTGGCTAACTCCACCATTAGTTTCCTCAAGAATATTTAATTCATGCTTGAATTGACCGCAAATCAGTCTTTTTTTCATAACTGAGAAAATCTTTCTTAATGCCTCGATATCATAAATACCAGCGATAGACATATCATCTTTGCTTCCCATTTTGCTGATCTTTGCCAAACTTGACTGTAATTCTTGAATGCATCTTTCATCGTCATAAGCAAGATTTATGCAAACTTTCCTATAAAAATTATATAGTTGTTCACCTTGACCATAGGAATCATCCAGACCATCAGAAGCAACAAAAACCGCAATCGGCTTTCGATCAAAGAAATATACACGGCATCCCGGATCATCATTGCACAACGAACTGGTAGTCGAAGCCACATTCCTGTTATCAGTTGGTATTGGCTGATTGCAAGCACCATCTTCATAAAATGCAACGCATGTTCCATCACCGATATGAATTCCCATAACATATGCATCACATGATGCAACAGCAATCAATGTGCTTCCATACGCCTTCTGTATCTTTTTATTAGATTGAAACGCTTTCAAGTAATTGGAAACTTTTGCACGTCGGTATTCATCGCTTTCGGAATCTATTGCAGCTTTCAAGCGGTTTTCTTCTTCTAAAGTCAACGGATTCTCTGAAAAATCCTCTAATACTTTTTTGTCCCAACTGTGCTTTATGAAATACTTGATTTTTTCTACATTCTTTCTTGCATCTTTGCCTTTCGTAAATAAATCAGAAATCAAATTTACGCATATATCGACAGCAAATTTCGATCCACGATCACTGCGAATGTATTGAGAACTCCCATGTCCATCGGCAATCGTTGCAATCGAATAATCGGCATTCATAACAGAACGTGAATTGTCTTGTTTAGGCAGACCAGAAGCCAAATGTGAAAAGCCGCATTCCTCAATATTAAATGCTTTGTAACTATTCATAACCCAGCCCTTAATCAATCCCAAGTAATATCTTTGTTTTCAGCACAATTTGCACTTTCGGTCAAATCTTCATTACCTTTAAATTGATTTTCAACTTCATCTATCAAGCCGCCCTGATTTACTTCACATTCCTCTGGGTTTTTCATTGTTCCATTTACATCGGACGTGTTTGACGAACTTACTGCAACAGATGACCTAACTACAACGTCCAATATTGCACGAAGAGCTTTTGCATTATAAGCTGTCCATACTGCAGCCTTTTCAACATCAGCTTTCTTACAAGTAAAATTCTCACAGAGTTGCATATTAGCGTTTTCTCCAATTGCGATAGCAGCCTTAAATGACGATTTGAAATAGTGATTTGCTTTAAGCACTTCCACACCATCCAAGCCGTTTTCATCACCATCATTTGCATACCCATCTGTCAACAAAATCAATACGGGAGGCGTAATCGTCTTTCCCGATGCAAATTTAAAAAAGCCGTGCTTCCCAGATAGCTTCTCTTTCAGCATTTTACAAGCGGTATTAAAATAAGTAAGTCCATTTGCACTTAATTGTTTCCAGCTACCATCACAAGGAACAAGACCCTTTTCACCAGTTTCCCAAACGCAATCACTTCCAAAGCTAAGAACAGCATAACGCAGTTCAAAGCTCGCATCATCCAATTCACTCAAATCCTTCATAATCTCTTTCATAGCACTATTTACTGTTCCAATTTTCGAACCAGACATGCTTCCAGAAACGTCAATGAGAAAAAATACAGGTGTTACTTTTCGGTTAAGTACTTCTGTAGGATCACTTTCTAACATTCCGCCCTCAAACTCTTCATTTTCCCAATCTGCCATCTCAATAAACTCCTTTACATCATAACGGTGATATCTACACCGTCAACCTTAATTTTCATTTGATTTTTCAATTGCACAAATTCTCCTGGGCTTACTGTTCCGCTCGTACCATCTGGAAAGCTATATCTCCATTTTGATGTTGATCGATTTTCCAGTGCAACAAGATTTGCTGCACTTTTCACTCGAACTCTGCTAATACGCTTCGGCTCAAACTGAAGCGTGTTGTCTACATCAAAATCATCGACGTGCTCCTGAAAAATTCCACCATCTTTTACAATTGGAATATTGTATTTTCCATGATTACTTATTCTTAAATATCCGTAAACAGGATACTTTTCATGACAGCATTTACACTCCGACTTGCCTTGATAAAGCGTCTCTTTCCCACATACAGGACATTTCACAAAATAAGAGCGATATTGCAACAGCACTCTTTGCCATTCCTTTTCAAGCGGGAATTTATCTTCATTGTGGAGCATAGCTTCTTTGCTAAATGCTTGAATAAACGTATTCTGCACACTATTTGTAAGAAGGGGCCAGCGCTTAAAAAAATTTCTAACGCCGTCGATATCTTTGCTTGGAGCATTAGAACGATCTGTTGGATCTGCAATAAAGATCGGATCTTTTCCGTAGCACAACTGCAAATAATAATCATTCATTGCAGGAACATTCAATGTTCTGATACCTTCCAATGGATGCGTTCGAATCAAAAGTAAGAATAAGCAAATCGCCAATGAGAAACGATCCGTGTTCATATTTGGCATTCCACCCATTACAACTGATGGTGCCATATACCCTGCTTTCCCTGCAATTCCTGATGGATTTTCCAATGGAGACACATTATCATTGTCGCAGACTAGCACATCGCCATCTTTTGCACGAATAAAGAAATTACCATCATTTAAATCCTGGTAGCATAATCCCTTATTATGCAACACTCGAAATGCCGATATCATCCGCAAAGCACAATTAATCATTGCAGTAAAGGAAGACATTTCCTGCTTTGCTAAAAGCAAGTCTCCGAACTCCATGTAGTCAGCTGGTCTCAAATCCATGATGTAACCAAATGTGCCATTCTGCCATTCTGTAAGGTCTTCCGGCCAGATAAACTTGTCAGATGGTCTTCCATTATGAATTTCCTCAGTCAGATTTTCATGAAACCATTTGAGGTTTTTCACTTTTTCCGGAATGTACATCTTCAATGCCTTCGGACGACCATTGTACTTTACCTTGTAAACTCGTCCTTGTCCACCTCCGCCCAAAAGGCGATCAACAACAACGGTAGCACCAGTTTCTGTCTTTAAAGTCGCACCAGATGCCAATACTTCCGACATCTTATCACACTTCTTTCTGTTTTCAAATCCGATAAATGTGTGCCTAGCTTTTCGCCCAAGAGCTTGTTTTGCGAAACTCTACCCATAATTCAGTTTTCAAGCTGCATTTTCACTCAAACGCCCATCTGAATCCGGCTCATATATGCCGATTTTTGCTCAAATGAGGAATGCACGTACCGATTCAGCGTGATTTCTACGTTAGAATGCCCTAAAATTTCCGACAATGTCTTCACATCGAAGCCTAATTTAATGCATTTCGATGCGAACATATGCCGCAATGCATGAAAATGCACTGACGGCAATTTTCCGTTTTTCAGAATTTTTGCAAAGCGATACTGCAATGCTCTCGGCTCGGTAGGCGTTTTCTTTCCGGAAAGCAAGAACTCATCTGCTTCACCTTGGAATTTTTCCAGATATGGAATCAAAAATTCCGGAATCGGAATGCTTCTCTTGGAAGATTCGCTCTTGGGTTCGGTCAGAATTACCTCTGTTTTGCTGTTACTGCCTCTTTTTCGGATTCGTTGCACCGTTTTGTTGACGGTCAGAATCCGTTTTTTCAGGTCGATGTTTGCCCATTGCAAACCGCAGAGCTCGCCAATTCGCAGTCCGGTTGCCATCGTCAAAGCAATGCAAATGTTACTCCTGCTTGGATTTTGAAACAGATACTCCTGCAATTTCTTCTGCTCTTTCTCATCCAGAAGCTGAATTTCCGGTTTTTTCACCTTTGGCATTGTGATTCCATCTAAAGGATTCACAATGTGGTACTTCCGAACGGCATATTTGTAGATAGACTTCATCTCAATCAGAATATCCGCTATGTATCGATTCGATAAACCTGCCTCTTGTCTCTCTTGAATAAACTGATAAACATCTTCAGCTGATAACTCTGATGTTTTCTTCTCTCCGAAATTCGGTAAAATATGTTTTTCCGCCTTTAGTTGGTAGTTTGCCACTGTAGATTCCTTCACTCGGTGCTGAATGCTTAGAAGCCACTCATCATAAAGAGTTTCGATTGTTAGGTCTAACTCTACAACCGGTGCAAATAATCGCTGTACTGCCTTCATTTTTGCTTGTACCACTTGCTTTGTCTTTCCGAAAAAATACCGATATGACCGTTTTCCATTTTCAGTCTTTCCTTTGGTGATTCTGCCTTCATAGCGTCCATCTTTGCGTTTGTAAATATTGAGTCCATTCATCATCGACCGCTCCCTTCTATGAATATTATACAGGATTCCAGAATAAAACGCACGGCATTTAGTGAAACTGCACAGCAATCGATAGATCGATTTGTATGAAACGACAAGTTTAGAAAAAATTTTCGGAAACTGCCAAAAAACACTTGACAATGCTGGTCGAAATTGATACAATTAAAGTGTTGAATGTGGAAGGAAGCAGGAAAAGCTGTTTCCTTGTCGAACCTTTTCGCAAAACAAGCTCTTTTACGAAATCTTACCCGAACAGCAGCAAGTCTGCCGTTCGGCGTTTTTGCATTCTGGAGCAATATCCTTGTATTAGTACTACATATTACTCACTTTTCGAGTAAAAGTCAACGTGTAAACCTACCAAATACGCTGCTCATGTCTTGTGCGGATGTGACAGATCTATCTAAGGAGGTAAGCCTTGTGCACCTACGTTTCCGAGAGTTGCGGGAAGAACGCAAACTCTCCCAATCCGAAATGGCGAAAATCCTGCACGTTTCTCAACAAACCTACTCACGTTATGAGTCGCATAAAACGGAAATCCCACTGGAGAAGCTGGTTTATCTCGCAAAATTCTTTGATACCAGCGTGAATTATCTGCTGGGAGTAGAGGAAAAATAACGTGTTTTTGCCGTCATGAGGGCAATAGAAAATCCCACCGCAGGGGAAATAAATCCTGCGATGGGATAAAACGTGTTTTGACCGTCAAGCCTAGCTTATAGCCCTAAAATTTTCTCATCCGCTCTATAGAGTTGCTCGGACTTTACTATACACCAAAGTTCAATTGTTTGGAAGTCATGGATTTATTTTACGCTTACTAAGCACCTATGCAAAAACACCTCGCAACGAGAGCATCATTCTCCGGCTGCGAGGTGTCTTTTGCTATTGATTAGTCATCCCAAAACATTCTGCTGGGAAGAAAATAGGTTTCAAATTTCCTGGAAAGTCCTAGAATTCCAAATACATCTTTAAGTCTCTTTTTATCGTCTTCACTATAATAATAAATAATCCATTTTGATGTTGGCTTTATTTCTTCAGCAATTCGCAAGAGATAAGGAGTGTCTACATTCCCAAACGACAAACCTATGGATACTACTTGCTCTATATCTTTTAGACTTGAAAAAAACGATTCATTTCTCGATATAATTGCATCCGTGTCTTTATATAATGACGAGCAAAATTTTGCTATCGCGGAGCATATACTTTCTTCCCATTCTACGAACTCTTCACTTGCACACTGTGCTCTTCGTTTGTAAGAATCTATAATAAACTTATTTCCATGCCCCATGATGGGTGGCATTGCAGAGCATGATGGTACTCCTCCATGCAAGTGAAGAACTGTTTTTACCCCATATACCCGCTCTAGGACATCTGTATAATTAAAATTAATGAAAATATCAGAACAATTTCCTATGAAACTCTTTTTAATAGGGCACACACCTGATGTATCTATAGACTCTAACCACTCAAGTACATATTTCTGTAAATCTGATGAAAACCCATACTGCTCCTTCCAGTGAAGATCCAAAGTATATTTTATACCTTCTTCTGGCATTTGCTTTGCAAGAGAACTTGCCATATCATGCATTCCTTCTACATCTGGGTTACCCATTTCTTCCTCAAATGTTTGCCATAAATCTTTTAGCACTGATTTTTTCCATCTTTCTTGTGCCGCTTCAGTGTACCAAGGCTCTGTATCATCTAAAGGCTGAATGTTATACATAGCCTCAAAATCCGTTAGAAATGACTCATGATGCGTTTCTAAGAAACTTCTGAACTCAGAATATGGAGTTCTAATACCATGCTGTATGTCGAAACCGTTTCCTACCAAATACAATGTTTTCATTTTATTCCTCCTGTTTGAACGGCAATATAAAAATAGCCGGGATGCCCCGGTCTGTCAACACACCCCAAGAGCAGATTTTACACCGCAAGGGCACACTTTTTAATTTTACCCACACCTTGTATCAAACTCGGTATGATTATTTCATACAGTATCCCGGAGTAGGGTTCCAACATCTCCGCAATCAAGTTTACAATAGATTTCGGCGTGTAAAATTCACCCTTACCTTTGCCCTCTTTCAGAGCAAACTTGCTGAGGAAGTACTCGTAAACACGACCAATGACATCTTGTTCCTTGTCAGCTGTAAGCTCGATGCCGTCAATTACATCAAGCAGAGAAGCAAGCTTGGATGTATCCAAATTCAGCCTTGAATAATAGTTGTCGGGGAGTGCACCCTTCAACTGCTCATTATTTTTCTCAATCGTGTAAAGAGCGGTATCAATCAGCAAAGCAATGTCATTTTGCTTTGCGTGCTGCATGATATAAGACCATCTCGTTTCTTCGGGCAGATAGAACACGTTGTCCTGCGTATAGAACGCTTTCATGTCCACAAACTTTTCATGCCCGGCGGCAATAATCTTTTTACGCTATTCTTCAAATCTATCGCTTGCATATTTCAAGAATATCAAGCTAAGTACTACGTGCTTATATTCCGATGGTTCAACCGAGCCACGCAGCTTATCAGCCGAACGCCATAAAGCTTCTTCCATGCTGATATTATTTTTACTTCCTGCTTTTGCCATAATCCATTTCTCCGTTTTCGTTATTCGTTTTTCATTCCCACTTTCTGTAATCATCAAAGCTTTTCGATATTGTGCTGTGAATAAACCACAGTGATTTTACATTGGTCGTGGTAGGTTAGTTTCCGTTATCGTGTTTCTTCCGTTCTATTATACCAGATTTCGCAGAAAGAGACAATGGTTCGAGTGAATTTTTTCGCCTATTTCCGAAACATACTGTCATAAATGCTAGACTTTTCGGATTTCATTCTCCGCTGTTCCATTTCGTTTAACACCCGCCACATCTGAACATATTCCACATAATACGCAAAGTCACGTTCTTTCAACGCATTGTGCAGAGCAGATTGCTCTCGTCTGATGTCTTGCACCGATACTTTGCAGTTGTAACCGCACTCTTCAATAATCTGATAATGCTGCCACTCATCCAGCTGATTTGCGTAAATAATCTTTGTATAAACGGAATTCCCAACACGAAAATATTGTTCTATTATGGAATCTTCATCCAGTGGCAGGTTATAAATTCGTTTTCGCTCGAAGCCTTTCTTCCGCAGTAGCACCCGATAGACATAGGACTTTGGGATATTTTCGTATTCATCAATGACTTCTCCCACGTTGTAATAAATTTCACCATAAACAGCATCTAAAAAGTCCCAATATCCGGTTTCACCTTCTCTGCATTTTGCGTACAGGTCTTTGAGGAGTGGTATGTAAATCAGTCGTTCCACCTTTCGAGGCTCCAAATCATATAGCATTTCAAACGCCCCATCCTCTGTCATACGCATGGAGTGGCTATCGAAAAATTGCCGCATATACGGATATTTATCATCGCTGTCTCTGGAAAGATATACCGCACAGAAGTACTCTTGAAAAGAGCGATGGATAAAACAGATTTTTCCATTGTCATGTGTCATAATGCAGAGATTATCTGTAAAATCCGTGAGAAGCTGTTTTCCCGTAAAAGATTTTCCGATTTCTTCTATGCAATCGAGTTGTTCGAAAAAGTCCTCAAATTCTCGGTCTGTCAATTCAAACTTCTCGGCAAAATACGTTCTGGCACAGAATTCCTGCAATACCTTTGAAAATTCCTCCGGAAACATTCCGGTTTCAAATACTCTGTCGAATCCCTCCTTAGCGGCATCGTGCTTGGTTGCAAGCGTATCAAACGCTTCTTCGTAAAACACATGACGCTTAGAAGGGATTTTTGCGTATCGCTCATAGGTCATCAACATAATGGTCAGCAAAAGCGGGTTCTCTACAAAGTCTTGATGCGTTTCGTAAAGTGAATCCTGAATTTCCTGTATAAAACTTTCCTTTAGGCTTGGTCGTTCCGGACGATATTGCACTTTTTGAATCATTGCCACCGCTTGTTTCTGTGTAAATGGAGCAAGGTTGTAAACCGTAAAATTCCGGAACCTCATAAAATTTGAAACTGGTCGAGAGGACATAATGTAGAGATTATCCGGATAGTCATCCGCAAATCGATTGAGTTCTTTGCTAAAATTACTGAATTCCGTGCTTTTAATTTCATCCATGGCATCTAAAAGAATCACACAGTCACCGGCTTCCAGCTTTGTATGGATGTTGGTGACTTTTTTCGTGTTGCTTTCGATGATGTCCATCAACCGCATATTTTTAGAGTCATACTCATTCAGCTGTACAAAAACCGGTATTTTATGATATTTATTGTAATTTTCAATCAGTTCCAGCGTCAAATGCCGCATGAGCATGGATTTTCCCAGACCGCCTGTTCCTTGGATGACCATGTATTTTTTGGGGCTTTCTAATAAGATTTTTGTAGCTTTCTTTCGCTTCCCATCAACATCAAAGATATCGTTTGGTATGTAAAAATTCCGAATGGACTGCGGTTCGTTTTGATGCAACAGTGTTTTTATCCAACTGCATCTGGCAGTCAGCGTTGCAAAATAAGCGTGTAAATCATCCGGAATTGCTGCTGAAGCAAGTGCTTCCACTAAAATTTCATGAAATACATCTGCGATATCATCCGCAAAGGAATCCATGCGAAGTGTAATCTGGTTTTCTGCCATCTTTTGTTGAATCACAAATGCAGCACTTTCACTGCAATGTGCATCGATATCATTTGCAAAGCAAGTAGGCTCTACATATGGCATAATTGATGCCGCAAAAGAGGTAATTTCTCTCTCACCTCTAAAGAACTTTCGTGCCATATCATCTGACAGGTTCGCCGTAGGGTCTCCTGTTTTACAAAAAGTAATGCTGCGAAATAAATCACGAACAAAAGTTGCTTTACCGCCTTTTCCACCCATACCGCAATAAAGAATATTTGCAAATGTTGAAAATGAAATCATAGGGCTGTTCCTCCCAAAAACGATACAAGAATTTTGATGCCGTTGTATCGCCTGTCTCGTTTTTGAAAAAAAGCCCGAAAATACGCCGAAAAAAACGATACAAAAGCCGGAAAGTGCTCTGTCTCGTTTTGTATTTTTTTGTATCGGTGTTTTTTTCTGGATGTGATATACTGTATGCAGGGATAAGAACCAGCACCATGTGAATTCTTTTCCTATTCTAGCATATTTTTATACATTTATCAAGACCTGATTTGCAATAAGGGTCAAGGATACCATGTTCGATTCCAGTTTTCTGGATATCGAAACACATCGTACCCTTCCTTTGTTGCACCCATTTTGGTCTGGCAAAGCCTGTGTGCGATGAAAGCATACAGGCTTTTTTCGTGTCCTTGCCCTTCTGTAACAGGTGGAAAGGACACGAAAATGGAATACACCTACAAATTCAATGACGGAACGCAAAACACTGTTCCGGTTAATGAAACCATCGGTAAAGCACTGGAGAAACTCGACCGAAAAGCAGAAAATCTGGAACGGAAAGAACGGTCGCATCAGTATTCTCTGGAAGCCACTTTGTATGAGGAAGAAGACTTCGCAGACGATGTAACGCCGGAAAGTCTATTGGACTTAAAAATCGAAAATGCGTTTCTGAAGGAGGCATTGCTTTCTTTAACGGAAACACAGCGGAGAAGATTACTCCTATATGCCGAAGGCTACTCCTACAGAGAAATTGCTGAGATTGAAAATGTTGGATTTACCAAAATCGCTAAATCTGTAGAAAATGCCAGAAATAAGATGCTGTGTGTTTTGAACAAAAAACAATGAGTGATTTTGTGCAAATCGTAGATTCCATCATTTTTAGGGGTACGAAACGCCTTTGAAATCTCCGTATAGTGAAGGACGCAGAAAAACAACCCTTCAGAAAGGAGTTCCTCACATGAACATCGAATTATCGGAAACCGAGAATCACGGTGTCGCCTTTATGATGCGATACAAGGCAAATGCCGTGAAAGACGAGGAAGCAGCAAAGCTGCTCCGTAGGGCAGCGTACTTGCTTGACCACACCACGGTGTTGTGCTCTTACGCATTGCGGCAAAACCGAAAGGAGCAGTCGTGCAAGACCTAACCACCCTAATCCACCTCGCACTGCAATTCCGCCATGACGAAAAGTTCCTACAGGCGGTCTTGCAGGAAATCGAGAAAATTGTCCCGCCCATGCAGGACAAGCAGTGGACAGTGGATACATTGCTGCAAATTATGAACGAAAGGAATGATACCCCATGACCACATTACTGGATGTCGTTGCAGACTTGGAGAAGCTCGCCAATGACCTCAAGGCAATTCATGGCACAATTTGGGGAAAAGAGCTACAGACGTTTACGCCGATTGGCGAAGAGAAAACATCGCAGGATTCAGCAGATACGACAGCAACTGAACCTACCCCAACACTGGAAGAAGTCCGGGCACTTTCCGCACAGAAATCTCGTGCAGGACTGACCAAAGAAGTAAAAGCCATTATTCAAAAGCATGGCGGTACGAAACTCTCCGATGTTGCGGAATCGGAGTTTCCGGCGATGCTTGCAGAATTACAGGCTCTGCCGGAGGAAAAGAGGTGATACGATGCCACCAATCAAACACGCCGTTCTCTCTGCCTCATCCGCAGCACGTTGGATGAGGTGTCCGCCGTCTGCAAAAATCAATGCAGAGCTGCCGGATACGTCCACCAGCTACGCACAGGAAGGCACTTGTGCTCATGCTTTGGCTGAAGCGAAAGTGCGAAATTTGTTTCACCTGTACGAGAAAGCTCCAATCTCCATCAAAGCATTGACGGAGAATCTGGACTACTACGACAGCGAAATGGAAGAATGCACGGATGCTTATGCGGAGTGCGTTTCGGAACAGTTTGAAGAAGCCAAGAAATACTGCAAAGACCCGATACTTTTGGTAGAACAGCATTTGGATTTTTCAAAGTATGTACCGCAGGGATTCGGCACTGGCGATTGCGTGATTGTTGCCGATAAGATGCTGCAAATCATTGATTTCAAATATGGGCAGACGCTTGTTCAGGCAAAGCAAAATCCGCAAATGATGCTGTATGCTCTCGGTGCTTTAGAAGCGTTTGACGGCATTTATGACATCAAAACAATCCGCATGACCATCTTTCAGCCACGCCGTGAAAACATTGCTACAGACGAAATCAGCAAAGAAGAATTGCTCCGCTGGGCAAAGGAAATCCTGCAACCGGCAGCGGCTCTGGCAGCCGAAGGAAAAGGCGATTTTCACGCCGGCGAGCATTGCAAATTCTGTAAGATTAAATCCACTTGTCGCAAGCGTGCGGAGTATCATTTGTCGCTTGCTCGCTACGATTTTGCACCGCCGGAAACACTAGACTGCACGGAGATTTCTGTAATTTTAGAGAAAGTGGCGGAGCTGGTGAGCTGGGCAAATGACGTGAAAGAGTACGCCTTATCAGCAGCGTTAAGCGGCACAAAGTTTGCCGGATTTAAGCTTGTAGCAGGCAGAAGCAACCGCCGTTACATCGACAAAGAAGCCTTTGCAAAAGCCGCGGAGGCACAAGGGTTCAACCCTTACACGCAGGAAGTTTTATCCATCACAGCGATGGAAAAACGCATCGGAAAAAAGCAGTTTGCGGAGCTGTTTTCCGCCTACGTGGAGAAGCCGGAGGGTGCTCCGGTGCTTGTTCCAGAGTCGGACAAGCGAGAAGAAATATCAACCGCAAAACATGATTTTATGGAGGAAATGTAAATGAATAACACGAAAGTCATCACAGGAGCAAACACTCGTTGGAGCTACGTTCACGTTTTGGAACCCAATTCTATCAACGGCAGCGATCCGAAGTACAGCGTGTCGCTGATTATTCCAAAGAGCGACAAGAAAACGGTCGCCAAAATCAAGGCTGCCATTCAGGCTGCCTACGATGCCGGACAGGCGAAGCTGAAGGGCAACGGTCGATCTGTTCCACAGCTTTCGGCGATTAAATCGCCGTTGAGAGATGGCGATTTGGAGAGACCGGACGATGCAGCATATGCCAACTCGTATTTCATCAACGCCAACAACAAGTCGAAGCCGGGACTGGTGGATGCAGACTTGCAGCCGATTTTGGACAGCAGCCTGATTTTCAGCGGCGTTTACGGTCGGGCGAGCATCACATTTTATGCCTTCAACAGCAATGGAAATCGTGGCATCGCTTGTGCGTTGAATCATCTGATGTACGTCAAAACCGGTGAGCCGCTGGGCAATTACAGCTCTGCGGAACAGGATTTTTCGGATTTGGACGAAGATGAGGATGATTTCTTGAACTAAAAATTTGACAATCGGGAGGGCGATGGTTGCTATGGCAGTTGGGTGGGAATTTGAAAGAATGAAAGTGAAACAGATGACAGAAATTCATTTTGATATTGAAACCAAAAGCAGTGTTGACCTTGCCAAGCAGGGCTTGTACAAGTATGCGGAATCGCCGGATTTTGATATTTTGCTTCTCTCTTATGCAGTGGATAACGGAAAAGTACAAGCCATTGATTTGGCACATGGCGAGGCAATTCCGGCATTTCTGATTAATGCATTGACAGATATTTCTGTACGAAAAATCGCCCATAATGCGTCCTTTGAGCGTGTTTGTATGAGCGTATATCTGCGGAAAAAACGACTGATTGGTAACGCTGATGGCTGGTATAGCGATGGCAAGTTTTTAACTCCGGTCGGCTGGTACTGCACGATGATTCAGGCTGCGGAAGCCGGACTTCCCATGTCGTTAAAGGCGGTTGGTGAGGTGCTAGGACTTGCAGAACAGAAAAATGCAGAGGGTACGAATCTTATCAAATTATTCTCGATTCCACAAAAAGATGGCAGCTTTCATAAGCCGTCTGATTTTCCGGAAGAATGGAAACGATTTGTGAAATACAACATTCAAGACGTGGTGGTGGAAATGGCGATTTATCACGCTTTGCAAAAGCTACCAATTTCTGAGTATGAACTGAACAATTACGTTACAGACCAGATGATTAACGATTATGGCATCCACATTGACACACAGCTTGTGCAAAATGCGATTGCGATGAATGCCAAATTTCGGGAACAGGCGTTGCAGCGTGCAAAAGAAATTACGGGCTTGGATAACCCAAATTCTCCTCTACAGGTTCTCGGCTGGTTGGAAGAACAGGGTGTGAAATCCGCCTCACTGGACAAAGAAGCGGTCGCAGAATTGCTCCGGACGACAGACGGCAGCGTGAAAGAAATGCTCTTGCTACGGCAACAGTTATCCAAATCTTCCGTGAAGAAATATGAAGCAATGCAAAAAGTTGCAGCCTCTGATGACAGAGCAAGAGGGCTGATTCAGTTTTATGGTGCGACTAAGACAGGGCGGTTTTCAAGTAAGTTAATTCAGGTGCAGAACTTACCAAGAAATGCTATTTCCGATTTACCGATTGCCAGAGAACTTGTCAAAGAAGGCAACTACGAAGCCGTGGAGTTACTATATGACAGTGTGCCGGACGTTCTGTCACAGCTCATCCGGACAGCGTTTATCCCATCTGAGGGCTGTCGGTTTATCGTGGCGGACTACTCGGCGATTGAAGCGAGAGTCATCGCTTGGATTGCACATGAACAGTGGATTCTGGATACGTTTGTAAACGGCGGTGATATCTATTGTGCGACTGCCGAGAGAATGTTCCATAAACCGGTTGTGAAACACGGTGTGAACGGAGAGTTACGGCAAAAAGGCAAACAAGCCAGTCTGGCGTGTCAGTATGGCGGTGGAACCGGTGCTATGAAGGCAATGGGAGCGTTGAAACTTGGCATGAAGGAAGAAGAATTGAAGCCGCTGGTTGACGCTTGGCGTGCGGCGAATCCAAAAATCGTCCGGCTTTGGTATGAGGTCAACGATGCTGTGATGGATGCGGTTCTGTACAATCGCCCGCAAAAAATCGGGAATTTGCAGTTTTACTGTGCCTACAATCGCCTGTTCATCGTCCTGCCAAGCGGTCGAAAACTCGCCTACTACGCTCCGCAGATGACGACAAACAAATTCGGAAATCCGTCTGTCAGCTATCTTGCCCTGACCGCCGCTCACAAATGGGACAGAGTTGAAAGCTCGCCCGGAAAGTGGGTGGAAAATATCACGCAGGCAACTGCACGGGATTTACTTGCAGAGGCGATGCGGCGGATTACAAAACGTGGGTTTCATATCGTCATGCACGTCCACGATGAACTGATTGTAGATGTTCCCAAAGGGCAATCTTCGGTGGAAGAATTATGTGAAATGATGTGTGAGAATCCGAAATGGGCTGACGGCTTGCTGCTGAGTGCGGATGGGTTTGAATGTGCGTTTTATCAGAAGGAGTGACTCCTCAATTTTGAGCAGTCTCCCATAAAATCAATCAAAAAGCTTCATATGCTATCGTTTGCGATTGTCCGCATATAGCGGACAGAAAGGTAAGGTCTTTATGCAAGAATTCATCAAAATCAACATGACAAACGCACAGCAGCCAACTGTCTCCGGCAGGGAGCTGCATCAGGCTCTGGGAATTGAAACACGCTACAACGACTGGTTTCGCCGGATGTGCGAATATGGCTTCATTGAAAATGAGGACTTTTACTCAATTTTGAGTAAAACCTCAGACGGCGGCAGACCGTCTGTTGACCATCAGCTCACCATCGACATGGCGAAAGAACTCTGCATGATTCAGCGTACCGACATCGGCAGGAGAATCCGACAGTATTTCATTCGTGTGGAAAAGGAACGACATCAGTACTCGCCGATGCTGAAAGAGCTGATGGCGTTGGAGATGCAGCAAAAATCACTTGCCGCACTGTATTACGGAATCTGGAAAGGAAGTCTTGAAAATGGCAAATAAGTATAACGCTGAGGGCTATTTTAGCCCTGTGGAATATGAAGTATTCACACGTATCGAACGCAAAGAACGACAGAAGCAATATCGACCGCTGGTGTACATCTGCTCGCCTTACTCGCAAGGCTGCATTAACGAAAATATCGAAAACGCAAGACGCTATTCTCGGACAGCGGCTCTTCGAGGATACATTCCGCTTGCTCCGCACTTGCTCTTTCCGCAGTTTCTCGATGACTGCGACAAGCAGGAGCGGCAGCTTGCAATCCGTATGAACAACATCCTGCTTGGGAAGTGTCATGAGCTTTGGATTTGCGGAACTGTCGTCTCCAAAGGCATGAAACAGGAAATCCGCCGTGCCGGTGAAAAAGGTATCCCGATTCGCTGGTTTAATGAAGAAATGGAGGAATTAAAATGAGAACGGAATCGCTTACAACCAAAAACAAGTATGGACAGACCGTCACACTGCCGCCGCAGAGTGACACCAAGGGAATGCAGCAGATTGCAGCCATTCTGGAAGAAAACGGGATTTCCTATGAAAAGGAATTCTGTTTCGATGAAACCGGTTTCCGCAGAATGAAATTCGACTTTGCCGTAATGCGTGACGGCAAACCAAAGCTGCTGATTGAATATGACGGCAGAGTGCATTATGAGGCGGAATATTTCCGGAATGTCGGCAACCGTCCGGAACGCAATCAGGCACATCTGGTGAAAAGAGCCATTGCCGATTTGCGGAAAAATGAAGTCGCCGCTCATTTCGGTGTACCGCTTCTCCGCATTAGTTATTTTGATGATGTCCCAAGAGATCGCATCCTTTTGTGGGTGTATCGCTATGTGGATGGCAATGAGCTGCACGCTAACGATGAAGTGGCAATGCTGGATTTGCTGGAAACTTACGGTTTTGATTTTCCCTACGTGCCGCCTTCCAAGCCTACCAAAGCCGAACAGAAACGAATCCAAATCATGACAGGAGGAAAGAAAAATGCGTGAATTGAAAATTGCTTATGGGAATTCCCGGAATCAGAAAAAATGGTCTAATAAGACTGCATCGTGGGAAGATTATTTGCTTTCCCGCATCGAAACGCCTACAGTGACAACGGAAAGCACCGCAGAATATGCCAAAATGTCCAAAGCGGAACGAGATGCTATCAAGGACAGAGGCGGCTTTGTGGCAGGCCATTTGCGGGATAATCGCCGTCTGGTAGACCATGTTGTCTGCCGTTCCATGCTGGTGTATGACATGGATTTTATTACTTACGAGTACTTAAAACAGATGTCCTTTCCGGTATGCAGTGCGTGGTACACAACCCACAGCCACACGCCGGAACATCCGAGAGCAAGACTGATTATTCCGCTGTCAAGAGATGTTACGCCGGATGAGTTTGTTGCCGTTGCAAGACTGGAAGCGGAGACTCTGGGAATTCTCACGATGATTGACCCATGCTCATTTCGCTTGAATCAGCTGATGTATTGGCCGACAGTTTCTTCTGACGGAGAGTTTCTCTCCGGACATTGTGACGGTCCGTTACTTGACCCGGATGAGATTCTTTCAGACTTCCCTTATTGGAAAGACCTCTCTCTTTTACCCACCACGCCGAAGGAAAGTATCATACAAAAACAAGTTTCCAAGCAAGCAGACCCTCTGGAGAAAAGTGGTGTTGTCGGTGCATTTAACCGCACCTATTATCCTATCCAAACGGTAATAGAAACGTTCCTGTCGGATGTCTATGCAGCTTCTACGGTTACCGATCGATATGACTTCATCGCCGGAGAAAGCACTGCCGGTGTTGTGATTTATGAAGATAAATTCGCCTATTCCCACCATGCTACTGACCCGGCATCCGGAAAGCTCTGCAATGCCTTTGACTTGGTGCGGCTGCATAAATTCGGTGATACTCATGCGTCTTTTTCAGAAATGACAAGCCTTGCAATTGCCGACCCGAAAGTCAAGATACAGCTGGCAAAGGAAAAACAAAAAGAAGCACAAGCGGATTTTTCAGAGGATTGGCAGGAAGCCTTGGCATACAGCAAAAAAGGCGATTTAATCAACGATATCCGCAATCTCCGCCTGATTCTGGAACACGATGAGAATTTGCAAGGCATTGTTTTTAACCAACTGGCGGACAGCATGGAGATTGTCGGAGAAGTCCCGTGGAATCACCCTGCGAAATTCTGGCGAGATGCAGACGATGCACAGCTCATCTGTTACATCGAGGAGCAGTACGGCACGTTCAGTCAAAGAAATTACCTAAATGCCGTGGCAAAGGTCGCAGACGATCGTTCCTATCACCCCATCAAGGACTATTTCGAGAGCTTGCCGGAATGGGACGGCGTGCCGAGAGCAGAGCTGTATTTTATCGAGTATCTCGGTGCGGAAGACAACGCATATACCCGTGCAGCGACACGAAAACTGCTTTGTGCAGCATATCGGCGGATTTATGAGCCGGGTGTGAAGTTTGATTACTGCTTGGTTTTGGTAGGTCCGCAAGGAATCGGAAAATCCACAGCGATTGCGAAGCTGGGCATGGAGTGGTACTCCGACTCTCTGGCACTCTCCGATATGAACGACAAGACCGCAGCGGAAAAATTACAGGGCTATTGGATTCTGGAGATTGGTGAGCTTGCCGGAATGCGGAAGGCGGAAACAGATAAAACCAAGGCGTTTCTCTCTCGACAGGACGATAAGTACCGTGCATCATTCGGACGGCGTGTCACGCCGCATCCGAGGCAATGCGTCTTCATTGGAACAACAAATGCAGAGAACGGCTATCTCCGAGATGTCACAGGCAACCGCCGTTTCTGGAACTTGCGTGTCACAGGCGATTGTGAGCGGCACCCGTGGAATATCACGCAGCACGACATCGACCAGCTTTGGGCAGAGGTGAAGACCATCGCTCCGGAAGAACCGCTGTACCTCTCGCATGAGGTGGAAGCTTATGCAAAGAAGGAGCAGAACGCTGCGGTGGAAACCGATGAGCGTGAAGGCTTAGTGGCTGCGTATTTGGAGACGCTCTTGCCGAAAAACTGGGAGGAGATGGATCTCTACGAGAGAAGAACTTACCTGTCGGAAATCTCCGACCCTATGCAGCCGAAAGGCACGGAGAAGCGTCAAACTGTCTCGAACATGGAAATCTGGTGCGAATGCTTCGGGCAATCCAAGGATAGTTTGAAACCCTTTGATAGCTATGCGATTGCTGCGATTATGATGCATTTTGAGGACTGGGAGAAGACAAATCAGCGTGTGACATCCAAGATATATGGCAGACAACGTATCTATCAGAGAAAAGCATAAGAAAAGAAGCTGTCCGCTTGTCCAACACTTGTCCTTGTGGCTGTCCATGGAAAAAATCCCGAAATTACGTGGGATTCAGCACATTGTGACAAGTGGGACAAGATTTCTATATAGAGTATAAAAATATAAGTATAAATAGGTATATATATACTATATAGGGAATTTTCGTGTCAGTTGTCCTGAAAAATCGAAAAAGTGCCGAAATTGCGTGGATTTTCGTGGGACAAGTGTTTGGACAGGGTATCGGACAGGACAGGAGGATGAAATGCAAGAAAACGAA
>ERZ837380.2430-NODE-2430-length-19853-cov-4.390090_pt1 | contig 19853 bp, 18 predicted proteins | sample MGYA00519685_ERZ837380 | MGnify/ENA primary metagenome ERZ837380 (study PRJEB31850, sample SAMEA3708817) | human gut metagenome | biome: human gut; feature: human-associated habitat; material: faeces | place: China | collected 2014 ...
ACCCGCCGCTTAGTGCTCCGCGCACTTGAAGCGGGGGAATGCTTATCTGCGTTCATAAAATGGCCTGACTGGAGAAAGTCATCATCAGACTTCTTCCAATCAGGCCATTTTCTTATATTCTCTCCGTCAAAAGATCAATCCCATACAAAAGCAGGATATTCTTCAAAACCCAGTTAACCAGAATCACCGCGACTCCCAGATAAACGAACTCTTGATACCGTTTCAGATGGATCTCCGGCTTATGTAACAGCCGTGACAGGCCATACGTAGCAAATTCTGCCAGAATGACCGCCACAGCATAAAAGACCAGCGGGTGGTAACGGATACTTTTTAAGATCTGTCCGTGCAGCAGATACTTCACTGCTCTGGTGCCTCCGCAGCCTGGACAGTAAAAACCCGTGATCAGATGAAAAAGGCAAGGAAGTCCCTGCCTGATATAAATTTCTATAAGTCGAAACATCGATGCTCCCATTAATCTGCCAGATCAAAGGCGTCATGAACAGCTCTCATGGCACGCTTCACATCCCGCTCATCAATCAGGGCAGTGATGCGGATCTCAGAAGTCGCGATCATCTCCGTGTTCACATCTGCACTGTACAACGCCTCAAACATCTTGGCTGCAACGCCAGGATTGCTGCACATACCAGCACCGATGACAGATAATTTTGCCACGCCTTCTTCACTGACGATCTCTCTTGCAGTTAAGGACTCCCGGTTCTCCCGTAACAGATCCATGGTATCACTTAAGTCTGTCTTGGCAACGGTAAAGGAAATATCTTTTTTGCCCGGCTCCGTCACAGACTGAATGATAATATCGACATTAATATGATTTTTCGCTAACAGATTGAATACGCGGAAGGTAATGCCCGGCTTGTTCTCCACACCCAGGACAGAAATCCGCGCCACACTGGCATCTGCAGCAACTCCGCTGATCAACGTTCTCTCCACTTTGGTCTCCTCCTTCACAATGGTTCCTTCTGCTCTTGTCAGACTTGACAGGACCACTAACTTCACGCCATATTTTTTTGCCATCTCTACTGAGCGGTTGTGAAGCACTTTAGCTCCAAGGGAGGCAAATTCCAGCATTTCATCGTAGGAAACCTCTGCCAGCTTTCTGGCGTTCGGTACAACTCTCGGATCTGCGGTATAGACACCTTCCACATCCGTGTAGATTTCGCACACATCTGCATGAAGAGCAGCAGCCAAAGCCACGGCTGTGGTATCTGAGCCGCCTCTTCCCAAAGTGGTAAAATCATCATATTTGTTGATTCCCTGGAATCCTGTCACAATCACGATACGGCGGGATTCCAATTCATGGCGGATCCGCTCCACATCGATCCGTTTCAGTTTAGCAGAACCGTAGGCAGAGGACGTATGCATCACCACCTGGGCTGCGTTCAGGGAAACGGCAGGTACTCCCAGGCTGCTCATGGCCATCGCCATCAGCGCAACCGATACCTGTTCTCCGGTTACTAATAACATATCCAGTTCCCGTTTAGGCGGGTTGGGGTTGATCTCATGTGCTTTGGCGATCAGACCGTCTGTGGTCTTACCCATAGCTGACAGGACAACAACCACATCATTGCCTTTCTCATAATCCTCAATACAGCGTCTTGCCACATTGAAGATCCGTTCCTTGTCTGCCACGGAACTTCCGCCAAATTTCTTTACTACTAACATATTGTCAAAAAACTCCTCTATCTGTATTCCATCTGCTCAGCCTTTTGCAGATGCGGCAAAATCCATTCCTGACCTATTTTCTCCATGGGATTTTACGCTTCCGCGCGGATCACCTGAAGAACTTTGCCATCGGCAGCCTCAAAAGCAGCTTTTGCATCCCGGAACTGCTTCTCATTCAGCACCTCTGTTAAAAGAGCGAATTCATCTGCTCCTTCTAAGGTAATGACCTTACAGGTTCCAAAAAGCTCCTGCAGCTTATCCTTCTGGCTCTCATATACGCCGGAAATACGCACAAAATACTTATGGCTGGAATCTTCCATCGGCTGGATCACCTGTTTTTCACTGGTCCATCCCAGCGGAATATTGTGATGTAAGTTCTTTGCCTCTTCTATAATATCTGCTACCACTGCGCTGGCTGTCGGCAGTTTACCTGCGCCGCTTCCATAGAACATGGAGGTGCCAAGCATATTGCCCTTTACCATAATGCCGTTAAAAACATCATTCACTGCGTAAAGTGGATGGGACTTACCGATCATCAATGGAGCGACCCAGGCAAAAACCTGATCCCCGTTCATACGGCTGGTTCCAAACAGCTTAATGGAAGTTCCCATTTTATCTGCATATTTAAAATCAACATCGGTGATTTTTGTGATTCCTTCTGTCTGGATATCCTCAAAATCCACTTCTTTTCCGGTTGCCATGGCAGTTAAAATTGCAATCTTACGGCAGGTATCATATCCTTCCACATCTGCTTCAGGATTACGCTCCGCATAGCCCAGCTCCTGTGCCTCCTTCAGGACTGCGTCAAAGGATGCACCTTCCTTATCCATCTTCGTCAGGATAAAGTTCGTGGTACCATTTAAAATTCCGGTGATTTCCTGAATCTGTTCACCCATCAGGCACTCGTATAATGGACGGATGATCGGAATTCCTCCACCGACACTAGCCTCAAACTGGAAGTTTACCTGTTTTTCTCTTGCAATAGCAAGCAGTTCGGTTCCATGAGCTGCTACCAGGGCCTTATTGGAAGTCACTACATTCTTTCCGGCTTCCAGACAGGTCTTAACAAATGGATAGGCCGGATTTAATCCTCCCATGGTTTCTACTACGATCTGAACCTCCGGGTCATCTGCGATCACCTGGAAATCATGCACGATCTTGTCCTCTACCGGAGAACCCGGAAAATCACGTAAATCCAGGATATATTTCACCTGAACTTCCTGTCCAACATTGGCTGCGATCTTATCTCTGTTACCTGTTAATACCTCATAGACACCAGATCCGATGGTGCCGTATCCCATAATTGCAACTTTGATCATGTCTTCTCACTCCCTGGCTAATATTTTTACGTAATGGATTCCCTTCATCATCTCGATCTCTTCCACCATGTTCGAAACATCTCCGGTATCAGACAGCACCTCGACACTTAAGGTCAGGGTTGCTACACCGTTGACTGGAATACTCTGGTGGATAGTCAGGATGTTCGCCTTGTAAACAGCCACAATATGGAGAAGGTCTGACAAAAGCCCTGGCTCATCGTCCATCTGGGTCACAAAGGTTACGGTTTTTCCCTTGGCATTATCATAGAATGGGAAAATATCGTCTTTGTACTTATAGAAGGAGCTTCGGCTGATTCCTACTGCTTCCGTCGCTTCCTGTACCGTGATTACCCGTTCCGATTCCAGAAGTTTTTTGGCCTCTACTACCTTTAAGAGCACCTCCGGCACTGCTTTCTGTTTTACTACAAAATACTTACTCTTCGTCTCCATGACAATTCCTCTCTCGTGTTCGCACAGCAAATACATCTGTGTTCATGTGAAAGATATTAGCACATTTTATGTTTTGACGCAACTATTTTTTCTCTCCTCCGAGACGAATCCATTTAAGGTATTCACTGATAAATGGATCCAGATCGCCATCCAGGACCGCGGAAACGTTACCGGTTTCATAGCTGGTCCGGTGATCCTTCACCATGGTATATGGCTGGAGCACATAGGAACGGATCTGGCTTCCCCAGCCATTGTCCGCCACATCGCCACGGATCTCGGATAAGTTCTCCGCATTGGCCTGCTGCTTCAAAATAAACAGCTTGGCCTTCAGCATCTGCATGGCCTTGTCCTTATTCTGGAACTGGGAACGCTCATTCTGGCACTGTACCACAACGCCTGTTGGAATATGGGTGATTCGGATAGCGGAAGAGGTCTTGTTGATGTGCTGACCGCCGGCGCCGCTGGAACGATAGGTATCGATCCTTAAATCATCCGGGTTGATCTCCACATCCAGGTCTTCCTCAATATCCGGCATCACATCGCAGGAAACAAAGGATGTCTGACGCTTTCCAGCCGCATTAAACGGCGAGATACGGACCAGACGGTGAACGCCATGTTCGGATTTTAAATAGCCGTAGGCATTCTCCCCATTGATCTGAACGGTTACAGACTTGATCCCCGCCTCATCACCGTCCAGATAATCCAGCACTTCCGTGGTAAAACCCTTCTTGTCTGCCCAGCGGCAGTACATCCGGTACAGCATGCTGCACCAGTCACAGGACTCGGTTCCACCGGCTCCCGCATTCAGACGGAGAATGGCATTATTATTGTCATATTCACCGGATAATAAGGTGGTAATCCGAAGGGATTCCAGCTTGCTCTCCAGTTCTTCCAGCATCTGGGCGATCTCCGGGATCAACTCTGGATCATTTTCCTCATATCCCATCTCGATCATGACGCTGATATCCTCATATTCCTGCTCCAGCGCCTTAAATCCGTTGACGGTATCCTTTAAATTCTTAGCTTCTTTCATCAGTTTGGTGGAACGGTCCGGATCATCCCAGAACCCCGGCTCCTCCATAGACCTGTCTAACTCGGCAATTCGTTTCTCCTTGTTATCCAGGTCAAAGTGAATCCCTCACTTCCACTAATGGTTTTTCAAAGGTCGATAATGTGTACTTGAACTGATCTAATTCTACCATTGTGTCACCTTCTTTCATTTATTATAATGGGTAACTGCCTGGCGTTTCTTCGTGCTTTCCACCAGAATCCTGAATCCAGGATTTCACAGTTACATTATATGAAAACCCCGGCTGCCGGCATTTTCTATCTGCCAAGCAGCCGAGGCTTCTCATCAAGCTTATCTTGCGGATCGTGTAACTCAAAAATGAAAGTTTTCTGAGTTATACCGGTTTCCGTCCACAGCACTGTTTATATTTCTTGCCGCTTCCGCACGGACATGGATCGTTTGGATAAATCTTCTGCACTTCTTTCCTGATCGGAGCTTTGGCAGAGCTGTCATCACGGTTAGTTCCTGTTACCTTCGCTGCAGGCTCTCTCTCTACCTTCTGCTCAACGCGGACATGGAACAGGATGCGGACCGTATCCTCTTTGACTGCTGCGGTCATTCCGTCGAACATCTCGTAAGCACTCATCTTGTACTCAACCAGCGGATCTCTCTGGCCATAAGCCTGTAAACCGATGCCCTGGCGCAGCTGGTCCATATCGTCGATATGGGACATCCATTTATTATCGATCACTTTCAGGAGAACCACACGCTCGATCTCACGGATCTGCTCTGCCTCTGGGAATTCAGCTTCCTTCTCTTCATAGAGTTTTACCGCCTCTTCCTTCAACATATGGCTCAGTTCCTGTTTCTTCATGCCAGCTCTCTGCTCATCAGTCAGAGTAATCGTCTTTAATGGAATGATCGGCAGAATCAGGGAATTCAGTTCTCCTAAATCCCAGTTATCTGCAGTAGTATCCTCTGGAATCGCCATATCTACCGCATGCTCAACAATGTCAGTGATCATCTTTAAGATCACATCGCGCATGTTGTCACCATCCAGTACTTTACGGCGCTCTGCGTAAATCACCTCACGCTGCTCATTGTTAACCTCATCGTATTTTAACAGGTTCTCACGGATACCATAGTTATTGTTCTCGATCTTCTGCTGTGCTTTCTCAATGGCAGAGGAAAGCATCTTATGCTCGATCTGCTCGCCCTCTGGAACACCCAATGCGTTAAACATATTCATCAGACGTTCAGAACCGAACAGTCTCATCAGATCATCTTCCAGGGACAGATAGAATCTGGACTCACCCGGATCTCCCTGACGACCAGAACGGCCTCGCAGCTGGTTATCAATACGTCTGGACTCATGACGCTCCGTACCGATGATCTTTAAGCCGCCTAAAGCTCTTGCCTCATCATCCAGCTTAATATCGGTACCACGGCCTGCCATGTTGGTAGCGATGGTAACGGCCTTATGAACACCCGCCTGAGCGATGATCTCAGCCTCGATCTCATGATATTTCGCATTCAATACCTTGTGCGGGATGCCGCGCTTATTTAACATGCGGCTTAACATCTCAGAAGTCTCGATGGTGATGGTACCAACCAGAACCGGCTGACCCTTCTTGTATGCCTTCTCCACTTCATCCACAACGGCTTTGAATTTTTCTTTCTTGGTCTTGTATACAGCGTCATCTAAATCAATACGGGCAACTGGTTTGTTAGTCGGAATAGCGATGGCGTCCATATAATAGGTATTACGGAACTCTTTTTCCTCAGTCAGAGCAGTACCGGTCATACCTGCTTTCTTCCGGAACTTATTAAAGAAATTCTGGAAGGTGATGGTCGCCAGAGTCTTGCTCTCACGGCGGACATTCACATGCTCTTTTGCCTCGATTGCCTGATGGAGACCATCAGAATAGCGGCGTCCCGGCATAATACGTCCGGTAAATTCATCAACGATCAGAACCTCGTCATCTTTTACCACATAATCCTTATCACGGAACATCAGGTTGTGGGCACGCAGGGCCAGGATGATGTTATGCTGGATCTCCAGATTCTCCGGATCTGCCAGGTTATCAATATGGAAGAACTGCTCTACCTTCTTGACACCATCCTCCGTTAAGTTAACAACCTTATCCTTCTCATTGACAACAAAATCTCCGGTTTCCTCGATGTCCTCGCCCATGATGGCATTCATCTTGGTAAACTCGCCGGAAGCCTCACCGCGGACAAGCTGTTTTGCTAAAATGTCGCAGACCTCATAAAGTTTGGTGGATTTACCGCTCTGGCCGGAAATGATCAGAGGAGTTCTCGCCTCATCGATCAGAACAGAGTCCACCTCATCGATGATCGCGTAATCCAGATCACGCAGAACCATCTGTTCCTTATAAATAGCCATGTTATCACGCAGATAATCGAAGCCCAACTCGTTGTTCGTCACATAAGTGATATCGCAGGCATACGCTTTCTTTCTTTCTTCCGGAGTCATGGCGTTTAATACCACACCTACGGTCAGACCCAGGAACTCATGAACCTGTCCCATCTGCTCTGCATCTCGCTTTGCCAGATAGTCATTGACCGTAACGATATGCACGCCCTTACCCATTAAGGCGTTTAAATAAGCCGGAGCTGTGGATACCAGAGTTTTACCTTCACCAGTTTTCATCTCGGCGATACGTCCCTGATGCAGAACGATACCACCAACTAACTGAACCGGGTAATGCTCCATATTTAATACTCGTCTGGCCGCCTCGCGGACCGTTGCGAATGCCTCTGGAAGAATATCGTCCAGGGTCTCACCGTTTGCCAGGCGCTCTTTGAAAATCCGGGTACGGTCTCTTAACTGCTCATCAGTCAGAGCCATCATTTCTGGACGCATGGCTACAATCTTATCTACGATCGGGTATATTAATTTCAGTTCGCGCTCACTATGAGTACCGAACACCTTTTCAAAGAGATTCATGAATCACACTCCTATTTTACTATAATAATTTACGATACAATCTTATATATTGTAGCACTAACCGCGGGTTTATTCAACTAAATCGGCCTTTGTTCACAATTTTTTTACTTTTCAAGATGACATAATATTTTTCTTTACGGTCAACCTGTCACATTGCACAAAAATTATGTTCGATTCCTGGGTTGTCCACATTATCCACACTTTTCCACATTTACTTTTACAATGAGTTATCCACACACAATTTCCAGTCAATTTCTGGAAAAATGAGTTATACACAGAGTTATCCACATTATCCACATGCTTTTCCACTGTTCATTTCATCCACCTGGTTGTCTGCTTCTTCGACTATTTTTTTGTACAGATGTCATAAATTTTGTTTTTTTGACAAAATTTTTTTGCCTTAGAATCCATGTATTTCTTATAATAAATCAAAAAATTGTCACTACATTTCACAAGATTTGATTGAATAATTCATACATCTGTGGTATACTGGAATCATCTCAAAAGAAGGAGTTGATTCGTATGCGTTATACTATTACTGGAAGAAATATAGAGGTAACCCCTGGATTACGAGATGCCGTACAGGAGAAGCTTGGAAAACTGGAATGTTACTTCACTCCTGATACCGAAATTTATGCAACTCTCAGTGTTCAGAAAGATGTTCAGAAGATCGAGGTTACGATCCCTGTGAAAGGAAGCATCATCCGTGCGGAAGAGTCCAGCAACGATATGTATGTTTCCATCGATCTGGTAGAAGAGATCATCGAACGCCAGATCCGTCGTTACAGAAAGAAACTGATCGACAAAAAGCAGGCTGCACAGTCTTTCTCCCAGCTCTTTATTGAAGAGGCAGAGGAAGCAGAAGCAGAGGAAGCGATCAACATCGTTAAGACCAAACGTTTCGGTATGAAACCGATGTTCCCAGAAGATGCATGTGTAGAGATGGAGCTGCTTGGACATAATTTCTATATGTTCTTAAACGCAGAGACCGATCAGGTGAACGTGGTTTACAAACGGAAAAATCATACATACGGTCTGATCGAACCGGAATTTTAAAATAGGATAATGAATGGCTGTCTCTGCATCTTCTACGCGGAGACAGCTATTTTTTTCGGAGAAATGTTCCGTCTGTGACGACAGCCTGATGAACGGAATGTACATTTTTACGAAGCAATTTACAGGAGAATCAATATGAATAAAAAAACCGTACTGATCAGCGGCGCTTCCCGTGGAATCGGAAGAGCTGCTGCACTGGCATTTGCCAGAGAGCAGGATAACCTGATCATCACCTGCCAGAAAAATAAAGAGCTTTTAGATCAGGTAAAACAGGAAGCAGAGGCAGAAGGCAGTGTATGCCTGGCCTTTGCCGGAGATATGGGGGATTTTTCTTTCTGTCAGGAAGTGTTCGCAAAAGCCCACAGACATGGACTCTACCCGGATCTGGTCATCAACAATGCCGGAATCTCCTATATCGGACTTTTACAGGATATGGCACCGGAGGAATGGGACCGGATCGTCCGCACCAATTTAACTTCTGTGTTCAATTGTTCCAAACTGGCCATTCCCCATATGCTGGAGCAGAAAAGCGGAAAGATCTTAAACATTTCCTCGGTCTGGGGGAATGTAGGGGCCTCCTGTGAGGTAGCCTATTCCGCTACCAAAGGCGGTATCAATTCTTTTACCAGGGCTTTAGCCAAGGAGCTGGCCCCCAGCAATGTCCAGGTAAATGCCGTGGCCTGCGGAGCCATTGATACCGATATGAACCATTTTCTTGAAAAAGAGGAACTGGAAGCCCTAAAGGAAGAAATTCCTGCAGGACGCCTGGCAAAACCGGAAGAAGTCGCACAGCTTTTATTGCAGCTGGCCCGGTCGGATTCTTATCTGACGGGACAGATCATCGGATTTGACGGGGGGTGGATCTAATGCCAACCACCTACTCCCACTACCGTTTTGGAAAAGAGGTCTATAAGAAGCTGACACCGGCCCAGAAAGCCATCATCGATCCTTACCGTGGACTGTTTGATCTGGGTCTTCACGGACCGGATCTGCTATTTTACTACCACCCATTTTCCAAAAACCAGATAAACCAGACCGGCGTTGCCATCCACGAGCGGCCAGGCATCGCATTCTTCCTTCCTGCTGCCAGCCGGTGGAGAAGCTGCCGTCACAAAAAAGCAGCACTGGCATACCTGTACGGCGTTCTCTGTCATTTTGCCCTGGACAGCACCTGTCATCCCTACGTGGAGGCAGCAGTCCGCCGCACCGGAATCTCCCACAGCGAGATTGAAGCGGAAATGGATCGCCGGAACATGGAAAAAGACAGCTATAATCCCCTGACCCACCGCCCGGCCAACCATCTGCGGTCAAAACCCGGCTATGCGGAGACTATCGCTGTCTTTTATCCAAAACAGAGCGTCCATCAGATCGATGTCTGTATCCGCTCTATCCGGATCTGCTGCAATCTGTTCGTGATCCCGAACCTTCAGATGCGCAGCCTGATCTTAAAATTATTAAAACTGGTCCATTTTCCAAAGGTGATCCGGGAAATGATCATCAAATGCCGGAAGAATCCAGACTGTGAGCCCATCTGTCGGGAATTAGACCAACTTTATACACAGGCAGTACCTGCTGCAGTGGAGCTGATCCAGAACTTCGATGAGGTATTAAAGGGCACCGGAGTTTTTGACTCCCGTCTCCAGCACACCTTTGGAGAATTTTAAGCAGTCCCTTTTAGAAGCTGCGGATATGGTCCTCCGGTGTCTCCTGGGTGTTCCGGATAGAGCGGATCTCCACATAGTATCCGATCTTATCATTGACCTTTACATAGACCCGGTCGCCTGCTTTATGTTTAAAAATGGCTTTGCCCAGAGGGGACTCGATACTGATCAGTCCTTCTAAGGAATTGCCGCGGATGGAGGTGACCAGACGGTACGTTTCTACCTCATCGTCATCTTCCATATACAGCTCTACCGTATTATTGATGCCCACTTCGTCATCTTTGGATTCGTCGGATACGATCTGGGCATTTTTTAACATTCTCTCTAAATACCTGATCCGGCTCTCATTCTGGTTTTTGTCCTTCTTTGCCGCATAATACTCGAAGTTCTCGCTTAAATCGCCCTGGGCCCTGGCTTCTTTCACAGCCTCGATCGCATTCTTTCGTACAACCAGTTTGCGGTAATTGATCTCCTCCTCAATTTTGGCCACATCGCTTTTTGTCAGTTTCTCTCCCATTTCTTACTTCCTTTCAGTTGCTTCTGTCATATCTGTTCTGGCTCATTTTGCCTTATTTTCTCCAGATGTTCTGCCAGTTCTGGATCTGTCTGGTCCAGTACCTTATTTCCTGTGGTTCTGGTGGACTTTTCCAGATACTCCGTCCGTATCTGTTGGTTTACATAATCCACCTCTTCTTTTAGATCCCTGGCAGACATTAAGTGGCATCCCTGTCCGCGGATGATCAGCTGCTCCAGTCCATCGGAGGTTGCCACCGTCACACGATGGTTCCGGCCCATCTTATGGGCCAGCTTTTCAATATACTGGTCTGCGGTCTCGGCTTCCTTAGTGTAAACCACATGGATGTTGTGATACTCGATGGCCTGGCCAATATTGCCTGTGACTTTATAAGCATCAAATACCAGAATCAGGGTACATTTTTTATATCCCTGATAATTACAGAGAATATCCATCAGCTTATGTCTTGCCCCGTCAATGGTCGTCCTGGCAAGTTCATTTAACTCTTCCCAGGCGAAAATGATATTATAACCGTCTACTAAAAGATATTCTTCCACTGGTTCCCGGAATTTGATCTCCACCTTTTTGGCCGGATCATAAGAAACTCTTCTGGCGGCATTCATCTCCGGCGGCATTTTTCTCTTCTCACCGTAGGTGCGGGTAAAAATCGCCTCCAGTTCTTTATCCAACGCCCCCCAGGCGCCATTTGTCGTGGATTTCCGGTTTTCTGCCGCTGTGCGGGCCGCCTGCACCTGCGCCTCAAATTCCCTGCTCCGGCGCTGCTCTAACTGGATGGGGCTCTCCACCTGCATATGCTCCTTGACCTGGTCCCAGCTGACCGTAAATCCGGCTCCATGGGCGCAGAATACGGAACCAGTCGGATTGTTCAAATCCGCATCCGGATCATAATAAATGTGGGAAAGGACCTCCTCCTCATTGTGACACCGTTCATATCCTTTCACACTGCAGATCAGTTTTCCACGGCCTTTGGTATAAGAAACCACATCCATCTGGTAATCCCGCATGGTCGCCACCGGCGCCTGTCCGCGGATGACCGACATTCCGCCTTCCAGTTCTGGCGGATCGAAGGTTCCGCTCATCCTCTCTAAATCCGTCAACGCCCTTCCGACCGATTCTGTAGGGATCTCAAGGCGGAAGCTGTAATAAGGCTCCAGCAGATGACATCCGGCTTCTCGTAAGCCCTGACGCACCGCCCGGTACGTGGCCTGACGGAAATCTCCGCCCTCTGTGTGCTTCTGATGGGCCCGTCCCGCGATCAATGTGATCTTCATATCCGTGATCTCGGCTCCCATGAGAGTTCCCACATGACGTTTTTCCTCCAGATGGGTCAGGATCAGCCTCTGCCAGTTCCGATCCAACATATCTTCACTGCAGTTAGTCTCAAACTGCAGACCACTGCCCCGTTCTCCCGGCTCCATCCACAGATGGACCTCCGCATAGTGGCGCAAAGGCTCAAAATGGCCTACCCCTTCTACCGGCTCCGCAATGGTCTCCTTGTATACAATACTTCCCGCGCCGAATTCCACTTCCATACCAAAACGGTCCGCGATCAGCCTCTTTAAGATTTCAATCTGCACCTGCCCCATGACCTGCGCCTGAATCTCACCAAGAGTCTCATTCCAGACAATGTGAAGCTCTGGCTCCTCTTCCTCTAACTGGCGCAGTTTTAACAAAGCCACATGGGCGTCGCACCCCTCCGGCAAACGGATCTGATAGGTAAGAACCGGCTCCAGCAGCGGCAATTCTCCTTCCGCCGCTTCTCCGATAGCCTGTCCCGCCCAGGTGCCATCCAGTCCTGTCACTGCACAGATACAGCCCGGTTCCGCCTGGCTGACCGTCTCATATTTACTTCCGGAATAGATCCGGATCTGGTTGACCTTTTCTTCCCCCTGTTTTCCAGAAATAGTATCTTTTACCTTTAAAATACCAGAAAGGATCTTTAAATGGGTCAGACGGCTGCCCTGCTCGTCCCTGGAAATCTTATAAACTCTGGCTCCCAGACCTTCCTTCTCCCCATCCTTCTCCCAGCACCGGGCATAGACATGGATTCCTTCTAACAATTCCTCTACACCCTGTCCTTTTAATGCGGATCCAAAATAGCATGGGAATAATTTCCTGGCACGGATCATTTCCCGGATCTGGTTTTCCTCGATCGGATTCCCGCTTAAATAGCCTTCCAGCAGGTGCTCATCGCACATGGCGATCTCCTCCTGCCACTCAGCCTCATTCCTGCCTTCCTGGTCAAACGCCACGCAGGTGTCGCTGAGCCTCTTCTTAAGCTCTTTCAGAAGGGCCGCCCGGTCCGTTCCCGGCTGGTCCATCTTATTGACAAATAAAAAGACCGGAACCTGATAACGTTTCAACAGCCGCCACAGGGTCTCCGTATGCCCCTGGACTCCATCCGCACCGCTGACGATCAGCACTGCATAATCCAGAACGCTCAATGTCCTCTCCATTTCTGCAGAGAAGTCCACATGTCCAGGGGTATCTAATAAGGTCACTTCCCAGTCACCCAGGGGAAACACCGCCTGTTTGGAAAATATGGTGATTCCTCTTGCCCGTTCCTGATCATCTGTATCTAAAAATGTATCCCGGTTATCGACCCGTCCCCGGTTCCGAATGGCTCCGGTGCGGTAAAGGATCTCTTCAGAAAGAGTGGTCTTTCCCGCATCTACATGAGCAAGAATTCCTATACAAATACGTTCTTTCAGTTTCTTTTCCTCCAATCAGCCCGGTTGAACCGGACCGTTACTTCTTTGATGCCACTATCTCTTATTATAGCGAAATTCCCTGCGGCCTGCAACGTGAAAAAGCCTCCTGTCCTGCCGAGAAATAGTAATCACCTGCCATCAGATAATTTACGATTGTTTCATGAGTCAGCTCTTCTGAACGAACCATGGCCCAGCCGCATCAGCCTTGCTGCCTCTTTCCGCACCTTTTCACCATTCTTTTTTCTTGTTTTGGACACTGGCTGCTATAACGTCTTTTTGTAAATATTTTTCTATTTTTTCGTTAATGATTTGCAAAATTATAATAAATCCGGGTAAAATCGCTTGAAAGGCCAGAATAAATCCATTAGAGTAGTAAACACAGGTTTTGTAAAACCATTGACCAATTGATTTTCTATAGAGAAAGGCTTATAATAACATGATGCTGAAAGCAGAATACACCATCGGATACCACTTTGACCAGGCGGTAAAAGTGGCCCGTTCCTGCGGATTTGACCGGAACCTGATATTAAAACCGGGCGGTGGATTCCGGGAAATTTATCTACCATAGAAAGAAAGGATGTACTTGTTCATTGATCGTTAAACTAATTGAAAAGACATATGCTCTCCTGTGGGGAGATTTATTTACCATCTCCCTTGGAAACAGTTCCATCGGAATTTCTCTGATGATCCTGCTGTTGGTTCCTGCAGGTATCTATTTTACAATCCGGACCGGCTTTCTTCCTATCCGGTATTTTCCTCAGATGATTGGCACGCTCAAGGAGAAAAAGGAATCGGAAAACAGTCTTTCTTCTCTTCAGACCCTGATCATCTCCACTGCCACCAGAGTTGGCATGGGCAATCTGGTCGGTGTGGTTGCCGCAGTCTCGGCAGGAGGCGCTGGCGCTGTATTCTGGATGTGGCTGATGGCTCTTCTTGGAGCATCAACTGCTTATGTAGAAGCATCTCTTGCCCAGAAATACAAAGCCCCAGATCCTCTCTATGGCGGCTACCGGGGCGGTCCTGCTTACTATATCCATGAATTCTTTAAAGAGAAAACCGGCAAAAACCGCAGAAGATTTCTGATCCCGGCCCTGTTTGCCATCTCCGGCCTGATCTGCTGGTGTGGTATCAGCCAGGTGATCAGTAATTCTGTCAGTTCCGCGTTCCAGAATGCCTTTCATATCCCACCGATTGTTACCACAGTCATTCTGGTGTTCCTGGCGGCGGTGATCGTTCTTCAGAAAAATGCTACGATCAAACTTCTGGACATACTGGTGCCTATTATGGCAGGAAGTTTCTTCGCCATTACGGTATTTATTATTCTATTAAATGTCCGCCAGCTTCCTGCAGTCTTTGCGCGGATCTTCTCGGAGGCATTTGGCCTTCGCCAGGCAGTATCCGGTGGTCTTGGAGCCGTGATCATGAACGGTATCAAGCGTGGTCTGTTCTCCAATGAAGCCGGCTCCGGTTCCGCTCCCTGCGCTGCTGCCGCCGCTGAAGGGAATGATCCTTCCAGGACGGGTCTGATCCAGGCTCTTGGAGTTCTCATTGATACCATTGTGATCTGCAGCTGTACTGCCATGATCATGCTGCTGGTTCCGGAGGAAATAACCGCAGGACTGTCCGGCATGGATTTGCTGCAGACAGCCATGTATCATCATCTGGGTTCCGCCGGTGTGATCTTTATCGCCATCACTCTGGCATTATTCAGTTTTTCCACATTTATCGGAATCCTGTTCTATGCACGCTCCAACGTAGCTTACCTGCTTGGGGACCGGTGGTGCTGGCAGACAGCCTATAAGGTACTGGCTCTGGTAATGTTGTTTATCGGTGGATTACAGCAGTATACCGTAGTCTGGGATCTTGGCGATGTGGGAATCGGACTTATGACCGTGTTTAATATTTTATTTTTGTATCCGATGTCTGGGGAAGTGTTGAAGTTGTTGGAGAAATACAAAAAATAGATATTGTTTTATTTTTTTGCTATTTGATCCTGAACATGGAGTTTTGTAAGCAGCGACCGCTCAAAACCTGCCACCGCTTCTTTTACATAACCTTTCCGCTTCTCCGGATCCACCAGACTGACTGCACACTCATTCATGGCCTTAAAATCCGGTACTTCGTATTCCTGATAACTGCGCTTTCCGTTGGAATAATTCCAGGCAAACCACCAGTTTTCCGGCATGATGATCTCCCGGTCCAGATATTTTGAGGCTTCATTTATCAAATCCTCCGTAATATCGTTGACCTGATATCCCTTTAGGTAGCCGTCCTGTGGCTCTGCCTCTGTATCAAAAAGACTGAAGCCTGCAAATAAATTCTGCTCGATCTCGATCCGGAACCACATCTGCAGGCTTTTCTTCTGGAAGCTTGCCTGTTTTACCACGTAATTCAGTCCCGGATAAGTGCTGTAACAATCGTAAAAACGGTCATGCTTGGGATTTTCATAGGAATAATATTTTGCATCTGTTTCCAACTCTAACCCATACTTTTTCGTCAACGGCTCCATGGGGATGAAAAAATCCGCATTCTGGATCACCAGATCGATCCGTCGCTCCTCGTCGATCACATATTCTTTGATGATGATGGTATGGGTCAGCAGGGAATCTGGCATTCTCGTAGCTGGTCTTGGAATGGTAAACCTGAATGGACTGGGTGGTATCATAGATCTTCTTTAATAGCTCTTTCGTGGTACTCACCTGCAGTTACTCCTCTGCGCGGACCGCCCAGCGCATTTTCGTGGAACGGGCTCTTGGATTCCGCACACATTCCTCCGCAGACGGGCGCACCACGTCCTTGGAATACGCTGAGTAAACACCCGCCCGGTATCCTTCCTTCAATGCTGCTTTTACCAGCTTGTCCTCTCCGGAATGGAAGGTCAGGATCGCCGCCCTTCCACCTGGTTTTAAGGCTCCTGGCAGCTTCTCCATAAACTCATACAGTACCTCAAATTCCTGGTTCACATCAATGCGGAGAGCCTGGAACACCCGCTGGCAGGTCTTTTTGATCGTCTCTTTCTTCTCCTTCTCCGGCAGAAAATCCAGAGTCTTCTCGATGATCTCCCGCAGCCTCGTGGTGGTATCCACCCGACGGCCTTTGTGGATCTCATCCGTGATTGCCTTCGCTAACTCCTCACAGTAAGGCTCATCGGAATTCTCATACAGCATTCCCGCCAGTTCTTCTCTGCCGATAGTATCCAGACGCTCCGCCGCGCTGATACCTTTTTGCTGATTCAGGCGCAGATCCAAAGGCCCATCTACCTTGAAAGAAAATCCACGCTTCGGGTTGTCGATCTGCATGGAGGAAACACCCAGATCCGCCAGAATGAAATCAAAACCGCCTACTTCTTTGGCAATCTCATCGATCGTACAGAAATTCTGTAATTTGATCGTCAGCATCTCTTCCCCAAAGCCCTGCTCTTCCAGACGCTTTTTCGTCTTTGCTGATTCCTCCGGGTCCACATCTGTAGCATACATATGGCCCTGGCCCTTTAAACACTGCAGCATGGCTCTGGTATGACCACCGTAACCTAACGTAGCATCAAATCCTGTTTCTCCTGGCTGGATCTTTAAGAAATCCAGAATTTCATCTACCATGATGGAAATATGCATGCCTGCCGGTGTATTTCCTTTCCCGATCACATGCTGAATGGTGTCCTGGTATTTCTCCGGCTGAAGCTCTTTGTATTTTTCTTCAAATTTCTTTGGATATTTTCCTTTATACCGCACTCGGCGCTTGTGAGGCGTCTGCTGATTTTCTTCCATTTAGAATTTCTCCTTTTTCTATTCGTTCACTTACCAATTTTTTCTTATAATAAACTTGTAACTCTGCTGCAAAAGCATTCATCCTCATGCGACCAGATCACACCGATGGCCTGCAGATAAGCATACACTACTGTAGTTCCTACAAATTTCATGCCATACTTTTTTAAGTCTTTGGAAATGGTATCGGATAATTCCGAACTTGTTTTTCCGGTTTCCTGAATAACGCTTCCGTCTGTCCAATGCCAGAGGTACTCTGAAAAGCTGCCATATTCCTTCTGGATTTTGCGGAACGCCTGTGCATTGATAACGGCAGCTTGTATTTTCAGGCGGTTGCGTATAATCTCAGGATTGTTCCGCAGCATTTCCAGCTTGTCCTCATGATAAGCGCAGATCTTCTCCAAGTCAAAACCATCAAAGGCTTTACGAAATGCATCCCGCTTATTTAAAACACATTCCCAGGACAATCCCGCCTGAAAACACTCCAATATCAGCATTTCCAATAGTTTCTGGTCATCATGCACGGGAACGCCCCATTCCTCATCGTGATAACAGATGTATCGTTCATTTTTCGGATTTGCCCAATAGCACCGCATTTTTCCGTCTGCCCACTTCATCCACATCCCACCTTTCCATTTTTACGCTGATGATCAGATACAAAAGCGTCTGTCTGATGCACCGCCCACAGAGAAAATAAGCCTGCCATGGAATATCCCCCGGCATAGTATGTTTTGCTGCGATCCGCACACTGTCTCAAAATAAACTGAAGCATATCCTCTGCACCATCTCCGAAGCCGTCCTTTCCAAAGACAGCCGGTGACTTTTTTCATGTCATCTGATCATATTCCACTGCTGCACCAATGATAGGAATCTCTTTTCGTTTACATAACATGCTCCGATTGGCGAACCTGCTATCATTATATCATTGGAATTATTTTATACAACACTTTCGTGAGTAACAACCAGTTTAAGATATCCTACTCCCTGCGATCTCAAGTATTCTTCCACCTGACGGACCTCGTCCGCCTTGCTGACATATTTCTGCCCCTTGCAGTACACCGTGGAGGCTTGCGGGTGTTTTTACACATTCCGCATAGGTCAGCGGAAAGGATGCCTTTAGTACAGCACTTTTTCGCACCGTCCAGCCGTTCTGTTGCAGGAAGCTCAGATATTCCTCATTCGTCCACTTGTTATGGAGAGGAAAGCCTGCCAGCTTCATGAAAAATGCTTTGACCTTGCCAGAAAATGAGTTTTCTGCATGTGTAAAGGTGGGCGCAATCAGCACACCGCCATCCTTCAGTACCCGTCGGATTTCGGTAAGGGCCTTTTCCGGCAACGGCACAATATGCAGTGCATTGGATACGATCACCACATCAAAAGACTTGTCCGCATAGGGCAGTGAGAACATATCCTGCACGGAAAAGTACAGCTTCGCAGAGTGATTATTCCGCTTTGCCTCTGTAATCATTTCCGAAGAGGCATCCGTCGCCTCGATATGTACCGCCGCGTTTACGATGTTCTTGGCGATCAGCCCCGTTCCGGTGGCCAATTCTAACACCGTTTTGTCTTTCACAACAGGACGGATCAGCTCATACATTTTTTCGTATACTATCCTGTCTTTTCTCATAAAGCAGTCATATCGGCCTGCATTTCTGTCCCAGAAATTCTTGTATTCTCGCATTGCTGTCATTCCTTTTGTAGTCAGGTTTATCTAACCATTGTGTATATTATTCGGTTAGCTTTGGCTAACTTTTGTGTTTTAGAAAAGCCGCATTGCAGCGACTTTTGTTTTCTTGGTCATATTATACAGTTCTTACTTCTGTTTTGCAATGGTATCATATTCCTATTTTGTAATTTCCAAACGCCAGATCGTTACTATCTCCTACTACGCCCGTGATTTTTATGCTGTCGGCTTCGACATGGCAGCTGTAGCAGACAATTTGGACACCCGCCTTGGCAGCCTTCACAAGTGCCTCCTTAAATTCCGGTTGCGCCGTCTTGTTTGGCAGCACGCGATGAATGCCATTCATCTGAATCACAAAAGCAATTGAGCAATGGTAGCCTTCTTTTGCCGCCTTTGTCAGTTCCTGTAAGTGCTTCACGCCTCGCTCCGTCGGTGCGTCCGGAAACAATCCGATACCCGGATGCAAATCATCTGCCAGCGTGCAGCCCTTCACTTCAGTCAGGAATCTTTCGCCATTACTTTCCATGTAAAAATCAATTCTGGATTTTCCGTAAGTATATTCCGGTTTCACAAGATCGTAGTTCAGGCTCATTAACTGCTGTTTCATCAGCATATTCGGTGCCAGACTGTCTATATTCACCCACTTCAGCCCTGGCTTATATACAGAAATCAGATCGTATGCCGTTTTTCGATTCGCGTTCAATGTCTTTTGCAGCGTCACCTTTGCTTTCGGCAGAAGCAGTTCCTGCAAACGCCCCGTATTTTTTACATGAACAATCTCCGGTTCTCCATCAATCAGCACCTCCGCTGTAAAACGGTTGATTCTGCGGACAAATACCCCAACGACTGTATTTTCGTAAATGATTGTCGGTTTTTGTTCCACCATATATCATCCTCTTTCTTATCACTCAGACTTTCCCTCGGAGACAAACTCTGTCCCTGCCAGCGCCAGGAATTTTTTATCTGACTGGATACCCTGTGTCAGAAACTGACCGTCCCGAAACAGTGCATAAGTC